>Ga0181605_10000024_pt1 | contig 134565 bp, 106 predicted proteins | sample 041ome_11_FD_148676 | JGI IMG/M metagenome (GOLD analysis project Ga0181605, IMG submission 148676) | Coastal salt marsh microbial communities from the Groves Creek Marsh, Skidaway Island, Georgia - 041411US metaG (spades assembly) | ecosystem: Environmental > Aquatic > Marine > Intertidal...
ATCCGGGGGATGATTATGTTGATTGGCTGGGTGTATCATTCTTTCACATGTGGCCAAAAATCGAAATGTTTGAATTTGCCCGCAAAAAAGGAAAACCCGTTTTTATTGCTGAGGCAACGCCAACTTCTCCTGATTTAATTGTTGATCCCGAGGGAAATAAAGGATTTACAAAAGAAATGAAGCTCTCCAACCCACAGCAAGCGCAAATGGCTTGGGAGGAATGGTTTGTACCCTTTTTTGATGCCATTGAAAAAAACAAAGATGTTGTGAAAGCCGTGCACTACATCAATTGCCATTGGGATTCCCATCGTATGTGGTTCGATAATCCAACTTTTAAGGGAATTGATGCGAGGCTGCATTTAAGTGATGAAATAAGCAAAAAATGGATTGAGAAAACTTCAAGGGCTCCGTTTATTTTGTCCTCACCCCATTTATATGATGACTTGTATAATAATCAGTGATCGAATTCATTAGGGATAAACGATAAGCTACTGCTTTGTAGAGTTTCTTCGGATAGACTTTTTTTTAAAATTAGTTTCTTAGACATAAGTAGAAAACGATTTGGACGTTTAAAGATACGTTTTTGTAGACTCAACTTTGAAATCTGAAAACTTCCTTTGTAAACTTTTTCAAGAAGACTGCATTCAGTTCCTTGAAGCTTTACGTTCTTTTGTAACTTTTTTAGACACCAAATAGACCCCCGTAAAAACCAGTAAACAAGCGGAAATTTTGACCCAATCCAGCTGATCATTCCCGGTGGCCAAAGCAAAGAAAATGGCGATGATGGGCTGTAAATAGGTAAACACGCCAATGGTGGTTGCGGGTAGGGTTTTCAGCGCAAAAACATTCAAAAAGTAAGCCAAAAAAGTGGTCCCTACGATTACATAGGCAATTCTCCAAATCGCATCAAAAGGAAGACTTTTCCAGGCAATCATTGAAAACTCGTTATAGGTGACCGGGAGGGTCAAAAAGATCCCAATCAAAAACATCCATTTCATGATGGTGACCGTGTGATATTTTTGGGTTAAAGGTTTTACCATCACCAGATAAATACCAAAAAAAGTGGCGTTGCACAACATCAAAAAATTTCCCAAGGGAATATTGGGCGCATTGCTGATCAAGGTGGTATTTCCATAAAGAATCAAGATGATGGCGCCTGCAAAGCCGAGTAAAATACCCAACACTTTCGACAGATTGAGTACTTCTTTTAAAAATATAGAAGAAAGAATAAGGATAATGATGGGCGTCATGGTAACGATCACCCCGGAGTTAATGGGCGTGGACAGTTGAAGTCCTTTAAAAAACATCAGCATATTGAGACACATACCGAAAAAGGAGGCAACAAAAATTCGGAAATAATCTTTGCGATCGATCTTTTCTTTGGGCATCCAGGGTGAGACCAACCAAAAAAGCAGAGTAGCTCCCACCACACGAAGGAGGATAAAAGCAAAGGGCCCTACAAAATGGGGCATCACCACTTTGGCAATTGTATGATTGAGTCCATAGATGGTGGTGGCACCCAAGGCAGCAAAAAGGGCAACCGTTCTATTGTCCATCCAAAAAAGCTTTCGCAGCCGCAAGGGTTGAAGCACTGTTACCAACAAAAAGCTGGTCATCGTACAATAAAACCGGACGTTTTAAAAAGGTGTAATGTTCCAATAACAAAGCCTTAAAATCGACTTCACTCAAGGATTTATTTTTCAAATCACGTTGTTTAAACAGTTGCGCTCTTTTGTTGATCAGGGCTTCATAATTCCCACTGCGTTGATGGAGTTCCTGCAAAGCAACTTCGTCCAAAGGCGTTTTTTTAATGTCAACAAGTGCAATGGAAGCATCTAAGGAGAGGTTGCTAAGAATACGTCTGCAGGTATCGCAACTGCTTAAATAATAAAAAGTACGCATGAAAAATATTTTACGTACAAAGAAAAATGATTTTTATTGAAAAACATCCGTTTTCCTGAAAATCAAATACCTTTACAACGCCCAAAAAAGGGAGATTATGAAAGAAAAGTTACACTTTAATAGCCAAACGATACACGGAGGTCAGCATCCGGACAAAGCCTATGGTGCTGTGATGCCGCCCATCTATCAAACGTCCACCTATGCACAAACCACCCCCGGAGGGCACCAAGGCTTTGAATACAGTCGTACGCACAACCCCACCCGTAAGGCGTTAGAAAATTCTTTGGCCAGTATTGAAGGTGGCAACTTTGGGTTTGCTTTTGGATCCGGTTTGGCAGCTATGGATGCGGTTTTAAAACTCCTCCAACCGGGCGATGAAATTATTTCTACCAACGATCTTTATGGCGGCTCCTACCGTTTGTTTACCAAAATATTTGAAGGCTTTGGACTTAAATTTCATTTTGTAGGCATGGAAGACACCGCCAACATCAGTCGGTGTATCACTTCCAATACCAAATTAATTTGGGTGGAAACACCCACCAATCCCATGATGAATATCATTGATATTCAAGCGGTTGCCAAAATTGCAAAAACACACAAAATTTTGTTGGCCGTGGATAACACCTTTGCTTCTTCCTATCTACAACAACCCCTTACCTTGGGCGCAGACATAGTAATGCACTCTGCGACCAAATACCTTGCAGGACATTCCGATGTAGTTTTGGGCGCATTGGTTGTCAACGACACCGATTTGGCAGAACGTATTGGATTTATTCAAAATGCCAGTGGAGCGATATGTGGTCCCATGGACAGTTTTTTAACCTTAAGAGGTATCAAAACCCTGCATGTTCGAATGCAACGGCATTGTGAAAACGCACGCGAGATCGCACATTTTTTAAAAAATAATCCCAAAATCGAAAACGTTTTTTGGCCTGGATTTGAGGAGCATCCCAATCATCAGATTGCCAAATCACAAATGCATGATTTTGGAGGGATGCTATCTTTTGTTACCAAAGGGGGGGATTACAAAGCCGCTATCAAAATTGTGGAACGTCTCCAACTGTTTACTTTGGCGGAATCCTTGGGCGGCGTGGAAAGTCTAGCGGGTCACCCGGCCAGTATGACGCATGCCTCTATTCCCAAAGCAGAACGTGAAAAAAGCGGTGTGGTGGATGCGCTCATCCGTTTGAGTGTAGGCATCGAAGATGTCAGAGACTTGATTGCAGATTTGGAGCAGGCTATTGGATAATTTTTGATGGAGATTCCCAAAAATAAAAACATCTATTTTGCTTCGGATCAACATTTTGGAGCACCCACAGCTTCGGAAAGCCGGGCTCGGGAAACCCATTTTCTTCATTGGCTCAACAGCATCCAAAAGGACACGGCAGCCCTGTTTTTGGTGGGTGATTTATTTGATTTTTGGTTTGAATACAAAACCGTTGTTCCCAAGGGTTTTGTCCGGATTTTGGGAAAACTAGCGGAATTTACCGATCAAGGGATACCCGTATATTTTTTTGTTGGGAATCACGATTTGTGGATGAAGGATTATTTTGAAACTGAATTGAATATTCGGGTCTATCACCAAGCTCAGGATTTTACGCTGGGCAAACGCACTTTTTTCATCGGTCATGGCGATGGGCTGGGCCCTCATGATAAAGGGTATAAACGAATGAAAAAACTCTTTACCCATCCTTGGGCAAAACGGCTATATCGAGCCCTGCATCCCGATGTGGGAATGCGCTTGGGCAAGTATTTATCGGTCAAAAACAAAATGATTTCAGGCAAGGAAGACGTTATTTTTTTGGGAGATGAAAAAGAATGGTTAGCACAATATGCGCGAAGAAAATTGGAACAGCAACACCGCGACTATTTTATTTTTGGACACCGTCACATCCCTTTGGAAATAACACTATCAGCAACCTCCCACTACATCAATTTGGGCGACTGGATTTCGCATTTCACCTATGGGGTTTTTGACGGAACCCATTTTCAATTAAAAAAATGGAAAAACACCTAACACTATGATCGAAGAGAAATCACTAGAAGTTGAAAAAACGGTCTTGGTGGGGATTATCAACAATCGTCAAAATGTAGATCAGTCTAAAGAATATTTGGATGAATTGGAGTTTCTGGCATATACGGCAGGAGGAGAGGTATTACAGCGCTTTACCCAAAAAATAGATTTGCCCAACCCCAAAACGTTTATCGGTACTGGGAAAATGTTGGAAGTTGCCGAATTTGTTAAAGAGCACGAAGTGACCACAGTCATTTTTGATGATGAACTGACGCCCGCTCAACAAGGGAATATTGAAAAAGTTTTAAAAGTTAAAATCCTAGATCGCACCGGATTGATACTCGATATTTTTGCACAACGCGCCCAAACCAGCTATGCCCGTACCCAAGTAGAATTGGCGCAATACGAATATTTACTACCACGCTTGAAAGGACTTTGGACGCACCTCGAACGCCAGCGGGGGGGGATTGGAATGCGGGGTCCTGGAGAAACCGAAATTGAAACCGACCGCCGGATTGTTCGCGATAAAATTTCTCTGTTAAAAAAGAAATTAATCACCATCGACAAACAAATGGCTACTCAAAGGGGCAACCGCGGAGCTTTGGTGCGTGTCGCTTTGGTGGGTTATACCAATGTGGGAAAATCCACCCTGATGAATGTGATAGCTAAAAGCAATGTGTTTGCAGAGAACAAACTTTTCGCCACGCTCGACACTACGGTTCGAAAAGTAGTCGTGGGAAATTTGCCCTTTTTGCTCAGTGATACGGTAGGATTTATTCGTAAGCTTCCTACCCAGTTGGTGGAGTCCTTCAAAAGCACTTTGGATGAAGTGCAAGAGGCGGATTTGCTGCTGCATGTGGTGGATATTTCCCATCCCAATTTTGAACAGCATATCGATTCGGTCAATCAAATTTTAAAAGAAATTAAAAGTTTGGACAAACCTACGCTTGTGGTGTTCAATAAAATTGATGCTTATATACCAGAACCCTGGGATGATGACGAACTCATCGCCCAACGCGAAGCCAAACACTTTTCTTTGGACGAATGGGAGCGCACATGGATGCATCGGATGAATGGTCAAGCCATTTTTATTTCGGCATTGAACAAAGATAATTTAGACGGTTTTCGGACGCGTGTGTATGCAGAAGTGCGCGAAATTCATATCACCCGTTTTCCCTACAATCACTTTTTGTATCCGGAAGGACTTGATGAATAAATTTGTAATGTTATATCTTTAAAATAAAAATGATGCCCAAAAAAATTGTCCTACTGCTTGCACTCTTCTACCTCGCCTGTGAAAAAGGAGAAGATATTACTCTAGCTACCAGTCTCCTTGAAAGCCGTTTAGGGGTCAATGCTTCAGCGGATCCCTTGGAGGGAAATGCACTTTTTTTTCAGGATGTGCGCTATGGAAATGGGGAACGCAATACGCTAGATATTTTATTGCCTGATGCCGCTGTGTTGCAAGGAGTGGTCCTCTTTTTTCATGGTGGAGGTTTTGTCTCTGGCGACAAAGCAGATGCCTTTAGTGATTTGTTAAAAAGCACCATGCAACAACTGTTGGATAATAATATTGGAATCGTTAGTGCCAACTATAGCTTCATCAATACATCCGATAATTCGGGCGTACTTTCGTCCTTGGAAGACGGCACCGCTGCTCTTGATTTTATTCGTTCCCATTTGGAGGTGCTTCAGATTCCAAGAGATAAAATTATTCTCGCTGGAGTTTCGGCTGGGGCAGGAATTGCCCAATGGAATGGTTTTCGCGAAGCAAGCAACCAACAAGTACAAGGAATTTTGGCGTTGGCAGCGCAAAGTACCTACAATCTCTATGAATGGGAGCAGGTTTTCCCGGAATTAAATTTGGACGATGTACGTAACAGCAATGCTGAATTAGACGAGCTTTTCATTCAATTTTACAAAGGGGAACCCTCGCAAAGCGATTTGGAGGCATTGGATTATCGCACATTTATGGATGCCAACGATCCTCCCGTATATGTTTTTAATCAGGCGGACGATGCCGTGTTTAATGCACAGGGGGAACTCGATTTTGATGTGCTATACCACAGTTTTAGACATGGCGATTATATTCGTTCCAAAGCCATCGAGGTTGGACTGCCTTTCTCGGGCATCTATGCCGAAAGCCCCGATGGATTTGTCCTTAGAGTTTTAAACCTTTAATAGATTCCTAATCCCTATTGATCTTTTTCTGCAATAAAGACGTAAACCGGGAAATGATCCGAATATCCTTCCAACGTATTTCCCCTAATTTTCATTCGAAAGGGATACCCTTGGTATTTTCCTGTTGGGGTTTTTAAAAACTCTGGATTGTATACTGCGGCTTTTACAAAAAATAAATCCTCCGATTGCTTCCACGAGGAAGACAACAGGATTTGATCAAAAAGATGCCATTGATCGTTGTACGCCAAACTTCCGACCCCTTTTTTAAATAGGGGAAGCATGGGATTAAACAAAGCCTCTTCAGCGGTCAACGCTTTATTATTGGGATTCACCAAATTTTTTAAGCTCTTGTTAGTAGGATTATCGTTATAATCACCCATGCTGATAATCTTGGGTGGCGGGTCTAATTGGAGCAGGGAATCGATGATTTTTCGCTGCAGTTGAGCTGCTTTGATTCGCAGGGGCTGGCTTTTCTTTTCACCTCCTCGGCGCGATGGCCAATGATTGACGAGAACGGCAAGATATTCCCCTTCAAAATAACCACTCACCACCAATTGATCTCTAGTTTTTGTGCGAAATTGGGTTTTTGGATTTACCAAACGGAGTGCATATCGTTTTTGGTTTTCCAACAAAAAATAATCCTTGCGATACAGCAGTGCAACATCAATTCCACGGGAATCGGGAGATTCAAAATGGCTGATTGCATAGCCATAGGGTTGGAGTTGGGGATGTTGGAGCAAGGTGTTTAAAACTGTTCTATTTTCAATCTCACTAAGTCCGATCAATAAGGGTGGATTTTTTGTGGTGGTTTTGCCAATTCCTGCCATCACCGTTGCCAATTGATCAATTTTTTGTTGGAAAACTTCTTTCGTCCAATGATAGCTTCCTTTGGGGGTAAAATCTTCATCGAAGGTTGTTGGGTCGTCTTCCGTATCGAAGAGGTTCTCGACATTGTAAAAAGCGATGCTGTGCAGCTGATATTCCTGAGATTGGCATTGCACACAGCAAAGTATACTACTAAAAAGAAGTAGGATCTTTTTCAAAATTTGGATTTTTTATTCTGTAAAAGTATATTTAATTTTATGATTACTCAAATCATTACTCATGCGCTGTTGGATACTTTTGTGCCTGTTTTTGAGCATCCAATTTTTGTCAGCACAATGCCTACTCAAAGGCATCGTCGTTGACGAATCCAATTTTCCTTTGTTTCCTGTCAATATAGTGTGGGAATCCTCCCAACGAAAAACCACTACGGATAAAACAGGCTCGTTTCAACTGCAGATTCCCAAGGAAAAAGGCAATTTAATCCTCCAATATCAAGGAGATCGTGTTTCCATACCCATCCATTCCGGAGATCGTGATCAGATTGATTTGGGTCGATGGACATTCCGACCACAACCCATCCAAGAGGAGTCGACTCCGGTTTTTGATAGTGAGGATTTAGAAGCGCTCACAGATGCCCTCGATCGGAATCAGTTGGGGAGTGTTTTGAATGCTCGAAAAAATCCTTTTTTAGAGGCGGTCGCTTATCAATTCAGCAGTAGTTTTTTTCGTTTGAGGGGCTTGAACAATTCCCATCACCAAGTCCGATTGAATGGGGTGGAAATGAATTCTTTTTACACCCGCCAACCCCAATGGGGACAGTGGGGAGGGCTGAATGATTTTACAAACGCCAGCCAACAATTTCATTTTGGAATTCAAGGCAATTCCGTGGGGTTTGGTGGATTTTTGGGACTCACGAGCCTTTCTTTGCGACCCTCCGATTTGCGTCCAGGAGCAAAAGCTTCTCTGGCCTTTTCTAATGCGTCCTATCGATTTAGAAATATGTTTTCGTATGTAGTACAACCCGGGGAAAAAGGGTGGGGATATGCCATTTTGGTTTCGCGAAGATGGGGAAAACAAGGTTATGTGGAAGGGACTTTATACGATGCCAATGCAATGACTTGCTCCGTTGAAAAGCAATGGAATCCCCAACACAGCAGTGTGTTGACTGCTGTATATACCCCCCAACGCAGAGGGAAAAATGCGCCGATGACCCAAGAAGTTTTTGACCTAAAAGGACGCCAATACAATCCCTATTGGGGATTTCAACAGGGCGTGTTGCGAAACAGTCGCGAATCGAAAATCGCAACCCCCATACTTCTTTTTAATCACTATTGGCAGCCTCATCAAAATTTGACTTGGCAATGGAATACAAGCTATTCTTGGGGAAAAATAGCCAGTGGGCGGATGTTTTATAATGGACATCGTATAGTGGGGCAGAGTTTAGAAGGTGGCGGACAAAACCCCGACCCCATTTATTATCAATACTTACCCAGTTATGCCCTAAGAAACCCGCTGAAACCCGATTACACAGCCGCTTATTGGGCTAGAGCAGCCCTTGAACAGCAGGGGCAATGGCCGTGGGAGGATATTTATCAAAACAACCCCGAGGACGCCACCTATGCCTTGCAAGAGGATGTACAACAACCCCTTCGATTTTCAACAAATGTCCAACAACAATGGCAACTATCCCCTTCATTGCGGTGGTCTTCGGAAGTGAATTACAGTCGTGAAAAAAGCACTTTTTATGCCACCCCCACCGACCTTTTGGGCGCCACTCGAATTTGGGATTTGAACCCTTATGCAGCGACTTTTGAGCAAGCTCAAAACGACCTTTTAAATCCCAATCGAAGCCTTGGACTAGGCGCTCATTTTTTATATGATTACGAAATAAAAACGACAGCTTTGGAGATTTCCAGCCGACTGAACTACTCCCAAAAAGGGTGGGATGCTTTTTTTGGAATGGCGCTAGACAAACGAGACTATCAACGTTATGGAAATTTTCAAAACGGTAATTTTCCCAAGCATAGTTGGGGTCCAAGCGAAGTGCATAAATTTGTCGGAACAGCAGTAAAAACAGGGGTCAACAGTGCCCTTACGGGAAGGCATCAAGTTTTTATCAACGGGCGATGGGAGCTCCGACCATCCGCCTATAGAAATCTGTTTTTCAATCCAAGAGAACATCAATTCATCGTTCCCAATCCGCATTTAGAGGCTTTGTGGCAAATCGATTTAGGCTATTTTTTTCAATCGCCGAAAACCTATTTTAAATCGGTTTTTTACCATATTTCACAATCCAATTTGCAACATATTTCTTTCTATTTTGCCGATGGTGTTGGAGGGGATCAGGCCTTATTTGTCCAAGAAATTTTAACCGATGTTGCCCAACAACATTGGGGTGCTGAGGTGGCTTTTCAGCAGTATATTGTGCCCGAGTTAAAGCTCACTGCGATTGCTGCTGTGGGAAAATTTGTGTATGCAAACGCACCCCAATTATTTTTAGCCACAGCACCCTCGGCCACTGCAGTGGAAGCAGGTTTTGATCAAGGAATCCGATATGTCGGTCGCACTCGACTCAAAGGATTGGCACTGCCCGGAGGGCCGCAGCAAGCCTTTTCCCTTTCCCTTGCCTATGAAGATCCCAATTATTGGCGTTTGTCGGTCTATGGAAATTATTTTTCCAATGCTTTCTTAGCCCCCAACCCCCTCACCCGATCCCCCAATTTTTATACCGACCAAGACAGTCAGATGGATCCGCAATACGATGCCGATCAAGCCAAGGAATGGCTGCGACAAGAGGCGTTTTCGCCCTATTTTTTATTGAATGCTACGGCAGGAAAATCTTGGCGTATAGGAAGCCATTACACAGGGTTCTTTCTAAGCGTTCAAAATTTGTTAAACACGTTTTATAAAACCGGAGGATACGAACAGGGTCGTAATGCCAACTATCGGAGTTTTGTAGAAGATCGCGCCCGTAGTTTTCCGCTCTTTTCACCCAAGTACTGGTGGGGACGCGGCACCACCTATTTCACCACATTTTATTATCGTTTTTAATCATGAAAACACCAATTACTTTTTTGTTCCTCCTAATTTTGAGTTGTGCACCTCCTCAAAACTTTGAAATTCCAGAACATCAACTTGAAGTTCCCCAACCGACCACCCAACTGCAAGCGATTGCTGAGCGTGTGGCACAAAGTCCTTCTGGTTTTGTCCATTTTGGTTTAGAGGAAGAAGATTTATGGGTAGCTGCCTATGTGAGCAGTAGCGATGCCGGAGGAAATTTTTATAAGGAATTATACGTTCAAGATCAAGCCGAAAATCCACAACTGGGGGTGCGTTTATTGTTGGATCAAACGAGTTTGTATACGGCCTATCCGCCGGGTCAGAAAGTCCTAATTCGCCTCAACGGTTTGGGTGCAGGAAAAGAACAGGGAATCTTATCGCTGGGCACCTATGAAGCCGATGGGGTGGGGGTTTTGCCCAAAGCGCAAATAGAACATCAGCTTTTTCGGACTGAGGAACAGCTTCCCATACTTCCAAAATCGATTCGTATGGGTGCAATCCACCCCAATCATATTGGCCTGTGGGTTGCCTTTGAACAGGTTCAATTTGCCCAAAGTGAGGTAGGAAAATCGTTTTCTGGCGAGGCCTTCGATGAATTTGACGGCGAACGTCAACTCTTGGCGTGTTCGGATTATTATTCTCTTTTTTTGAGTAGCAGCACTTTTGCCAAATTTAAATCGCTGGAACTACCCAGTCTTTCCGGAAGGGTGCAGGGGATATTGACACGCGATTTTTACAACGACAAAAACATCCTCAAAATCAATAGTACTGCAGATATTGATTTTCAAGACAATCGTTGCGATCCTCCTTTTGGAGAAAGTTTTGAAACGGCTCCTTTGGGAAAATGGGAGGGAGCGGGTTGGTTCAACAGCATTGAAAAAGGGAGTGTCTATTGGCAAGTGATGGAAGATGAAAACACCTTGGGGCAGTCCTTAACCATTGGCTCTTATCGATCGGGAGACTCAAGCTCGGTATGTTGGCTGATTCTTCCTCCATTTGATCTTTTGGGCTATAGTCAACCCCAATTTCAATTTCGCAGTTCTTCTCAGTTTGGCGATAAAGCGGAGTTGGAGGTCTTATACAGTTCGGATTTTATGGGGGATTCACAGCGTTTGGATAAAGCAACATGGAAACCACTAAACGCCACGATTGCCACCCCCGGAACCGATGATTTGCGATGGGTTGAGTCAGGAAGAATTTCATTGAAATCTTTGGGGCCAAAAATACATATCGCATTTCGTTACACGGGAAGCGGAAAGGCCGCCTCCGACGGCACATTTAAATTGGATGATTTTTACTTTTTTGATTTACAATAAACCTATTTAACAGCAAAAAAGATGTCCGTAATCAAATCATTTGGTGCGGTATCCAGAGGGCTATTTCGATAAATTTCGAAGGCAGGAATTTTTTTATTGAGTTTAAAAACTTTCGCTCTTTGATACATAAGTTGTGCCGACCAAGCATTGCCCAAATGTTCATATGGACCTCTATGACGCACCACATGCGCTTTTAATTCTGGAATCACACCGGAAATAAACGGAGGCTCCAACGACTCAGGCAAACGATGCACCGGAAAAGCAGCGGTATAGCGGGCGTGATCTTTTACAGGATTAAAATCGTGGTAGATTGTAAATGAATCTTCTGCCTTTAAATCTGCATAATTTTCTTCGATATAAGCCATCAATGTTCCAAAATCTGTAGCCATTTTGGGGCCCAACTCGCAGAGCCTGCACGGGGTTTCAATTCCAATATAGGGCATTTCAGGAAGGGACTCAAGGTTTCTAAACTCCAATTGAGAATGTACTTTTCCATCTTCGCACAAGTTTTTTAAAAGTTTTAGCCCCCGTTCATAATCCATCCCTATAAAGATTTCCATCGATTTTTTCATCCAAAAAAGAAAGAAGGGTAGCTGACTGTCCATTTTCCAAGTCACTTCGGTGGTTCCCTTATCCTCTGTCAAATGAAAGGTAGTTTTCGCTTTTGATTTCCAAGGTTTAAAAAATTGGAGGTCACAAAGGAGGGCTTTGTTTTCTTGTTCCTCTTCAATGCGCATGGCGCCGCTTCCGGTGATTTTTCCCTCCCAAGAAAAATACTTCCCGTCTTGTTGAACTTCTACATGGGTCTGGGGTTCAACGATCAACCAAGGGGACCATTTGGGCCAAAAATGAAAGTCGTTTATATATTTAAAAACAGCATCCGCTTTTTTGTGAATTTGTATGGTTTTGATGATTTGGAATTTTGGCATGCTAATAAAATTTGTGTTTTTTAAAAATTAATCAAAAATTTTAGGAATGTAATTGTAGGTTAGTAAATCCAATTCCCCTTCATAGTAGGATCGAATTTTTTTCCCATTTTCATTGAGCAAATCCATTTGAATGATGGTTACTTCTTGTCGATGGGAAACCGTCATTTTTCCGGAAAGCAAGGCTGTTCCTTCATAATCAAAATAACGTCCTTCCACTTTATTTTGATCAAAATCAGTGGTGTAAAAACCAACAGCAAGATCACGGACTGCATAAGGGGGTCGGAGGTTTACAAAATAGGTGCCGTCTTCCAATCGGTTTTCGGTATTGGAACAGGTGACCAGTCCCATCAGGGCACCAGCGCCTTTTAGAAGAAGATCTCCATTGGAATCTTGATCAAAACGAATGCCTTGGGTAATAAACACCACAACCAAAAAATGCCCTTCGTAGAGCGAAGTAGTAGGGTCGCGTCCGAAATCGGTGAGTCCAGCATCGGAAATGCTGTATCTCCCCCCATCGATTTCAAAATAATTATCAGGAGCGGAAATATTGCTGTTGTCAGAACAACGAAAGAAAAGGAAACTTAAAAAAAGGAGGACACCGTAGGTTCTTGTTTGCACTGAAATAAAGATTTGATCTTTAAAATTAAAAATTTTTAATTAATTGTATTTAATTTTTCGCAGAATCCGTTGGGTGTCTTTGTAGGCTTGAAAATAATTTGTTCCATAAGCCTTTAAAATGGGTTTTGATCGTTCCAATTGGTCTAAGGCTTCGGGAATTTCATTTAAATAACAAAGCATACAATGGGAAGGCAATTGGAGTAAGTTTTCTTCCTCTCGAGCGTTGAGCTTCAGATTATTTTCAATTTTATCCAATAGTTTTTGATGTGTAGTGAATAGGTGTTGCAAGTTTTTTTTGTCGAGTTGAGGAGGTTTGAAAAGTAGGTTGCTGTTAATTTGATAGGCTCCATTTTCTAAAAAAGTAATGGTGAGTGCTTCAAGGGGGAAAAAACGAAACTGCTCCGAGATTCCCAAACGCACGTATTCGGTAATGATAAATTCACTCTTTGTCCATGCAATTTCAACCTCGTCCAAAGTGGAATAAAAAAGTTTGACTTGTTCGTTAATCAATTCTATATCAACCCGAGAATAATAGATTCCGGATTTCACTTTTTTCTCTATTCCTGCCCAACACACCACAAAACTTTCTTTAAAAACCAAGTAATTGGCTTGTACCTCATCTTTGTGATTGCTCAGAAAATCCACCACCCCATCCAAGGTGAGTTGGATATTGTTTTGGGCATGCTTTTCGATATGCTGCACGGTGGTCGCATTGGAGGGATCTACCCTAAAATCTGCACTCGTGCGTTTTGAAACGCTACCAATTCTCACAAAGCGATTTCCTTGCTTAAATTTCCAAATATTTTTGAGTAAAGAAGTGACTGCCGTGGTGGGTTTGATCGTGACCAATCCTACAACTTTGCCTTTGGGAAGTTGCGGAAAAGGAATATTTTCATACAAAACATCGGGAGGGTTGATCAAATAGGCATTGATCAAATTTTGAATCTTGCTGTCATCAAAAAAATCCACTCCAACGATTTTATTTTCCTGGTCTTCAACGCCAATAACCAAATAGGAATTATTGTGCGGATTGCTGTTGGATAAGGCACAAATATGTTTTAAAAATTTAGCTTTTCCTTCTTTGTTGTCCAAAGTGATTTTTAGCTTTTTGTCATAAAAACTATTTTCGTTATTGTGCGCAAGAAGGGCTTTAACAAGTAGGCGTTTGTTTATCATTTTTTTCGGTGAACAACGGTGGCATTGGCTTGTTGAGTAGGCAGCAAAACAAGATCGGCAACATTGACATGAGCGGGGGTAGAAGCCATATAAAAAAGGGCGTCTGCAACATCTTCAGCCACCAAAGGAGTAACGCCTTCATACACGGCCTCTGCGCGACTTGTATCGCCTTTGAAGCGCACTTTGGAAAATTCCGTGTGCACCATGCCCGGATGAATGGTGCCCACTCGAATTCCAAAAGGGTTGAGGTCGATGCGCAGCCCTTGAGAAAAAGCATCTACGGCAAATTTGCTGCTGCAATAGACACTGCCTTTGGGATAGACTTCTTTTCCGGCAATGGAACCCAAATTGATAATATGCCCGCTTTTTCGATCCACCATTTGCGGAAGGACGGCTTTGGTGACATACATCAATCCTTTTACGTTGCTGTCTATCATCGCATCCCAATCGTCCAAGGAAGCCGTCTGCACGGGGTCGAAACCATGCGCATTCCCGGCATTGTTGATCAAAAGGTCAATCGCTTGAAACGCCGGTGGAAGCCCTTCAATGGCTTTAAAAACGGCTGTTTTATCGGCGACATCAAAGACCAAGACATGGACGGGAGTGGACAATGTTGCTGCAAACGCCTCCAGTATTTCTTTTCTACGACCACATAAAATCAATCGCGCACCTGCGTCACTCATTTTTTGGGCGGTTGCACGTCCAATGCCGCTTGTTGCTCCCGTGATCAGTACCGTTTTATTTTCCATTGTTTATAGTTTCGTTTTACGTTTATTTCTAAGGGACGGGTTTGCCCAAACTGGCTTCCAGCAGCAGGAACCAATCTTGGATATCGAGAGGGATGTTGACGGCATCGATAAAGGCTTGCATCCTGTTGGGGTTGGTAGTTCCCACAACGGGATGGATAGGTGCCGGGTGTTTCAGCAGCCAAGCGATTAAAAGTTGTGCTTCGGAGCATTGATATTGATCACAAAGAACAGTCATCAGGGTAGCGATGCGTTGCTGTGCAGGGGTTTTCTTTTTAAAGTAATTTCCCAAAGCTCCCCAGGCCATGGCTTGAACCCCGGAACTTCGCATAGCGTCTAAAGTACCGTCAAATATGGGTTCGCTATGTGTTAATGAACATTCCAATTGATTCCATGCGATCGGAAGGGCTTGTTGCAAAAGTATCAATTGTGAGGAAGTAAAATTTGAAACGCCAATGGCTTTTATTTTGCCCTCTTTTTTCAAAGCGTTGAGGACTTCAGCAATTTCATGCACTTCCATCAAAGGGCTGGGGCGATGCAAGAGCAGCAAATCCAAATAATCGGTTTGTAAATAGTTGAGTGAATTTTCAACGCTCATGCGAATATGCGCCTTGGAATAGTCGTAATGCTGCACCTTCAACGGTCGGGCATCGCAAGGAAGTTGAATACCACATTTTGAAATAAATTGAACCTGCGATCGATCAATGCTGCTTTCTGAAAAGGCCGCCCCAAAAGCAGCTTCAGTAGTGTAGTGCCCATAGATGTCGGCATGATCAAAAGTGCTGATTCCCATTTCGACGTTGGCCTCCATATAGGCAGTCATTTGACGCTTGGAAAAAGCACTACCCCACACCCCCCAAGTCATAGTTCCGGAAATAATTCTTGAAAACTGTTGCATTTGAATAAAAAAATCTATTTTCACCTCTAAAATAAGAACTATTGATGGCTTGGAATCGTTCCCTACAATCAATTTTTAACCAATTGTTAACAGCCGAGGAAGAATAATTTTTACATTTTTGCTATCCAAAAAAAAGAAAAAAATTCATGGAAAATAGTACTGAAAATACCATTGACATAAAAGCCATAAACGCTAAAATTGAAAAAGAAAGTGCTTTCATAGACTTACTAACTATAGAAATCAACAAAGTTATTGTGGGTCAAAAACACATGGTAGAACGATTGCTGATTGGACTGCTGGGAAGAGGACATGTGCTGTTGGAAGGGGTTCCTGGGCTTGCCAAAACATTGGCCATCAACACCTTGAGTCAAGCCGTCAAAGGAAGCTTTAGTCGTATTCAGTTCACCCCCGATCTGCTTCCTGCAGATGTAGTAGGAACGATGATTTACAACATCAAGGAGAATGATTTCTCAATTAAAAAAGGACCCATATTCGCCAATTTTGTTTTGGCAGACGAGATTAACCGAGCTCCGGCTAAAGTACAATCGGCACTCTTAGAGGCCATGCAAGAAAAGCAAGTAACCATTGGGGATACTACTTTTAAGCTCCAAGCCCCCTTTTTAGTAATGGCTACGCAAAACCCAGTAGAGCAAGAGGGAACCTATCCCTTACCGGAAGCTCAGGTGGATCGATTTATGCTGAAAACCGTCATTGACTACCCAAAAATTGATGAGGAGCAATTGATTGTTAGAAACAACCTCAACAATGCAAATACCAAAGTACAATCGGTGGTGTCCACCAAGCAAATTCTCAGCGCACAAGAAACAGTTCGGGAGGTTTATATGGACGAAAAAATTGAAAAATATATTTTAGACCTCGTTTTTGCGACCCGTTATCCCGAAAATTATCACCTCGAGAAGATCAAACCACTCATTAGCTTTGGAGCTTCTCCGCGGGGAAGTATTAATTTGGCTACGGCTGCCAAATGTCATGCGTTTTTAAAACACAGAGGCTATGTGATTCCGGAAGATGTTCGCGCCGTAATCTATGATGTGCTACGCCACAGAATTGGACTTACCTATGAAGCCGAAGCGGAAAATGTAACTACAGAAGACCTCATCAGTCAAATCATCAATGAGGTAGAAGTACCCTAGTAGTTTTCATATCCGTTCACTATATAAGAAGCATTCCGTATTATGGATACCAAAGAGCTATTAAAAAAAGTTCGAAAAATCGAAATCAAAACCCGTCGCTTAAGCGATCATATTTTTGGTGGAGAATATCACAGTACGTTTAAGGGAAGAGGGATGACGTTTAGCGAAGTTCGTCAATACCAATACGGAGATGATGTGCGCGCTATTGATTGGAATGTAACAGCACGCTACAACGAACCCTTTGTTAAAGTTTTTGAGGAAGAACGCGAGCTCACCATGATGTTGGTGGTGGATGTGAGTGGTTCAGAAATGTTTGGAACGCAAGATCAATTCAAACGAGAGATCCTTACCGAAATTGCTGCTACCTTGGCTTTTTCAGCCTTACAGAACAACGACAAAGTGGGGGTACTCCTTTTTTCAGATCAAATAGAACTCTTTATTCCGCCCAAAAAAGGAAGGTCTCATGTTTTGCGGATTATTCGTGAGCTCTTGGAATTCAAACCAATAAGTACACGCACCAATATCAGTGTGGCACTAGAGTTTTTGTCGGGCATCTTAAAAAAGCGCGCCATTGTATTTTTATTGTCCGATTTTATGGACACGAATTATGAGAAAACCCTCCAAATTGCTTCCAAAAAACACGACCTTACGGGGATTAGAGTATACGATGCCTTGGAAGAAGACTTGCCTAATATTGGAATAGTACCCATGCGCGACGCCGAAACGGGAGGGATTCAATGGGTAGATACCCAATCTAAAAAGTTACGCCAAAACTACATCAAACATTATTTGGAACAGGTGAAGTACTTTGAAACGCTTTTTAAGAAAAATGGAGCGGGAACTTTGAGTTGTCGGATTGATGAAAGCTATGTTAAAAAACTGTTGAGCTATTTTAAAGCACGCCTATAAAATGAAAAAAGCAGGACTTATTTTTGGGTTTTTATGGAGTCTGTGGAGCTATGCTCAGGACGATGCAGTTTTGAATGTAGCAGTGGACACCACCACCGTCAAAATCGGGGCGCAGTTAAATTATACCCTTCAAGTTAAGGCAGACAGTACGGCCCAAGTGGTTTTTCCTGAGCAGCCGCTTTTTGCTCCTTTTGAACTGTTGGAGGAGTCCCCCATCGATACGCTTCGCACGCAGGCTCATTTTTTATACACTAAAAAATACGCCCTGATACAATTTGACTCTGGGAATTATTTCCTCCCCCAACAGCAGGTGTTGGTGAATGGATTTTCCAAAATTGCAGATATTATTCCAATACGTGTCAACACTGTTGAAGTCGATACGCTAAAACAAAACTTGTTTGAAATCAAACCCTTACAGGAGGTTAAAAAGAATTACGATGCCTTGATTTCCCAAATTCTTTGGGGATTATTGATCGCTTTTTTGTTGATTGGAAGCCTGTACACCTATTTGTTCCAAAAGCGCAGAAAAGAATTAAGAGCCCAAGAAAAACCCCCTTTTGAAAGAGCGATTGAAGCCTTGAAAGCCCTGGAAAATGAAGCTCCTCAAGATCAAGAGGCCTTTAAGGATTATTATTCGCGATTGACCGATGTGGTTCGACGCTATTTAGAAGAAGACGCCAAAGTCGATGCCTTGGAAAGCACGACCAACCAATTGGTGTTAAAATTGGAAATGCTGCGAGATGCGGGGGAACTTACCCTTGAAAAACAAACGATCAAAAGGCTGAAAAATGTCCTTGAAAATGCGGATTTGGTCAAATTCGCCAAATCTGTGCCGGAGTTTGGAATGGCAAAACAAGATCGAATTGTGGTAGAGGGAGTAGTTATTGAAACCAAAGAGGTATTGCCCGAACCCACCGAAGAAGAACTTCGAGAACAAGCCGCCTATAAGGAAATGATGCTCAAAAAGCGTCGTAAAGAACGTCTTATTTGGGGCGTTTCTGGCGTGGGTCTATTACTTGTCATTGGGCTCATCTCCAGTATGTTGGTCTATGGATTCCATCCGGTGAAAGACACTTTGTTCCGATATCCCACCAAAGTAATGTTGGATGCCAACTGGGTAAAAAGTGAATACGGGACACCTCCCTTGCGTTTGGAAACCCCGCAGGTGTTGGAACGTCTTCCCAGCGACGACTCTACCGTTAAGGAATTTGTGATGGGCAATTTTGACGCTCCTTTCTATGTGAGTGTGCGTTTCGATTTTCCCAAGCCATCCCAGGCCGATTTGGCAGCTCCGCAGCAAGATCCTAAAGAGGCCGATTTGGAAAAAGGAAAACAATTGGTGGCTGCCATCATTTCCAATTTTGAGTCGCAGGGGGCCGTCAATATTTTAATTAAAGACGATGCAGTGACACTCCCCTCGGGATTGCCGGTGGCAAAACTCTATGGAACCTTGGATTATCCTCGAAAAGGAGCCGAAGAACGGATCAGAAGTTATTACAATGCCTTGCTCTTCACTTTTGAAGAAGGGACCATTATTGTCACCCTGATGTACGAAAAAGAAGATCGCTATGCTCCCGAAATAGAGCGTAGAATCATTAATAGTTTGGAACTTATAAAAGAATTATAATCGTGTTTGAAGGAATCTATTTTGCGAATCCCAACTATCTGTGGTTGTTTTTGGTGCTTCCTTTGCTCATCGCTTGGCATCTTTTGACCTGGCGAAGAAACCAAGCCAAACTCAAGATTTCTTCACTCCAGGGATTTGGGTCTAAAAAGACACTGCGTTTGCGGTTGCGCCCTTTGTTGTTTGTTTTTCGGTTATTGTCCCTTGCATTGCTCGTTTTAGCCATTGCTCGTCCACAAACGGTGGACATTTCCACACGTACCAAAACCAACAAGGGGATTGACATTGTTATGGCCATAGATGTTTCTTCCAGTATGTTGGCGCAGGACTTAAAACCAGATCGCTTGACAGCACTCAAACGCGTGGCGGCGACCTTTATCAACGACCGGATTTCAGACCGGATTGGATTGGTGGTTTATGCTGGAGAAAGCTATACCAAAACCCCCATAACAAGTGATAAAAGCATTGTGCAATCTTCGCTGCGAGAAATTTCCTATCAAGGACTGATCGAAGATGGAACAGCGATTGGCATGGGATTGGCGACTTCAGTTAATCGATTAAAAGACAGTCGTGCCAAAAGTAAAATCATTATTTTGCTCACCGATGGAGTGAACAATTCAGGCTTTATTGACCCTAAAATTGCTGCGGAATTGGCCGTGGAATTTGGCATCAAAACCTACACCATCGGCCTAGGAAGCAACGGAACCGCGCGCGCCCCCATAGGAATTCGCCCCGACGGAAGTTTTCAATACGGCATGACTATGGTAGAGATCGATGAAGCCTTGCTCAAAGAAATTGCCTCCGCCACTGGAGGGCTCTATTTTAGAGCTACCGACAACAAAAAGTTGGAGGAAATCTACGACGAGATCAACAAGTTGGAAAAGTCCGATGTAGAAGAATTTAAATATTATAATTACGAAGAAAAGTATCGATATTTAGTCCTTTTGGCCATGGGATTACTTTTCTTGGAATGGCTTTTGCGGCACACCCTCTTTAAAAGTTTTATCTAAATGTATCAACTCGACGCACCCCTATACAGCTATTTGTTTGCACTGCTCCCCGTGTTGTGGCTTGGATATCTCTTGTTTTTACGATGGAGAAAAAAAATCCAACAGCAGTTTGCAGCCTCACATTTGTTGGACGTATTGAGTCCCGACCGTTCTCGATTTAAACCGAATTTAAAATTGATTTTGTTGAGTTTGGCACTCTTGTTCATGGTTTTTGGATTAATCAACCCCAAAATTGGGACGCAATTGGAAACAGTCAAACGAGAGGGAGTGGATATCGTTTTTGCCATCGATGTGTCCAAAAGCATGTTGGCCGAAGATGTTGCGCCCAACCGTTTGGAAAAATCGAAACGATTGGTTTCAGCACTCTTGAACCAATTGGCAAGTGATCGAGTGGGAATCATCGCCTATGCTGCTCAAGCAGTACCGCAGCTCCCGATTACCACGGATTATAGTGCTGCCAAAATGTTTTTGCAAGCACTCAACACCGATATGTTGTCTTCTCAAGGAACCGCTTTGGACAGTGCCATTGATTTGGCGGCAACTTTTTTTGATGACGAAGACCAAACCAATCGGGTGATTTTTTTAATTTCTGATGGAGAAGACCATTCTGAAGATGCCCAAAATGCAGCGGCACGGGCAGCAGAATTAGGGATTAAAATCTTCACTTTTGGTGTAGGAACTGAAAAAGGGGCACCCATACCTTTGAAACGCAATGGAGTCGTAGAATCCTATAAAAAAGATTTGGAGGGCGAAGTAGTCATCACCAAACGTAATGCCGAAGTCCTGGAGGCCATTGCCAAAGCCACTGAAGGTGCTTTTCAGGATGGGAATCAAACCCAAGCCGTTTTAGACTTTGTTTCCGAGCAGCTTAAAGCCATGGATAAAAAGGAATTTGAAGCAAAAAAATATGTCACCTACAAGGATCGTTTCCAAGCTTTCTTGATTGGGGCTTTATTTTTATTGGTATTAGACTTATTTTTGTTTGAGACCAAAACCAAATGGGTACAACGATTGAATTTGTTTAATGAAAACAATAACAATGCATAAAGGATCAATAATTATCAGTGTTTTGATTTTTTCGACCTTGGCATGGGCACAGGATTCGAAAATAGACAATCGTATTTACGATGGCAACAAAGCCGTTGAAAAGGAAAATTATGTCGCTGCTGAAAAATCGTATCGAGAAGCACTTTCATTGGCACCGGAAAAAACTGCGGCACTTTTTAATTTGGGCAATACACACTTTCAGGATGAAAAATATGACGAAGCCTCCCAACGTTTTTTTCAAGCTCAAAAAGTGGCTTCCTCTAAAGATGAAAAACACCGAGCCTTTCACAATTTGGGCAATGTGTTTATGAAGGAAAAGCAATACCAAAAAGCGGTTGAGGCATATAAAAATGCTTTGCGGAACAATCCCAACGACGAGGAAACACGCTACAATTATGCCCTAGCCAAGGAGTTGCTAGACAATGAAGAACCGCCACAAGAGCAGGAACAGGACGACAATAAAGACAAGAAAGATCAGCAGGATCAACAAGATCAAAACGAAGATCAGAAAGATCAAGAAGGGGATCAGGATCAAAAAGACAATAAAGATCAGGAGCAAAAAGGAGACGAAGGCGACCAGGAAAAAGATGAGGGTGAATCCAAAGAGGGAGACGAGCCCAAAGATGAGGAAAAAGATCAAAATCAAAATCCAAATCCCAACGATCAACAGCAAAAAGACCAGCCCCAAGCACCCCGCCAAGGGCAACTTTCTCCTCAACAAATTCAAAGTTTGTTAGAAGCCATGAACAATCAGGAAAAATCGGTTCAAGACAAGGTAAATGCCAAGCAAATTCAAGGCGTTAAAACCCGTGGAAAAAAAGACTGGTAAGCGATGTTTAAAAACAGTGTCATTCCATTTTACTATTTCGCCCTCCTTCTTTTTACGGTAGGGTCGCTTTCGGCACAAATTAGTTTTGAAGCCAAAGTGAGTAAAAAACGTTTGGGATTGAATGAACGCTTGCGCGTAGATTTTGTGATGAACGAAAACGGCGACAATTTCCAACCTCCCAATTTTTCCGGATTTCGGGTGGTGAGCGGACCTCAACAATCCGTCAGTAGGTCATGGATGAATGGGGTTCGTAGTTTTTCAAAAACCTATACCTATTTCCTTACTCCCAACGCCAAGGGGATGATCACCATCGGTCAAGCGGAAATGACGTTTAGTGGAGAAGTGTATAAAACCTCCCCCATTTCGATAGTAGTGACCGAAGCAGTAAAAACACCCAATGATCCCAATAATATTGATTATTTAACCGATGATAACATTCATTTAGTTGCCGAAATTTCTAATGATCGACCCTATTTAAATGAAGGCATTACGGTGATTTACAAATTGTACTATCGCAATCCGATCAACTTGCAGGACGTTCAGGAAATGGAAAGCCCCAATTTTTCCGATTTTTGGAATCATATTATTAAAATTGGCAAGGCACAAATCAATCCTCGCGGCAGTTATAGAGGAGAACCCTACAATGAGGTGGTATGGCGAAAGTCGGTACTTTATCCCCAAAAGACAGGCAAAGTCACTTTGGAACCTCTTACCTTAAATTTGAGTATTGGAGTACCTTCCAATCGCAGGGATTTATTTGGAAATCGGGTTTATCAACAAACTCAAAAAACAGTCACTACAGGAAAAAAAATCATCAACGTCAAACCCCTGCCGGAAACCAATCAGCCCGAAGGATTTCAGGGCGCTGTGGGACAATTTGATTTCGACCTTATTTTGGACAAAGACGCTTTGAAAGCTTCTGAATCTTTTCAAGCCAAAATAAAAGTGAGTGGAAAGGGAAATTTAATTTTATTTGAGCTTCCCAAACTGACAGTCCCCAATACGCTTGAAATCTACGAACCCGAACGCATTGAAAATGTGACCACCAAACTCTCTGGCATGCAGGGCAGCGTGGAGGAAATTTACACCATCGTACCGCAGTTCCAAGGAAAGTATCCCATCCCGATCGTTAAGTTCAGCTATTTTGACCCCAAAGAAGAACGCTACAAAACAATGGATTCACAAAAACTGATCGTGGATGTGTTTGAAGGACCCCTGGCTTCGAATGGCGCCAACAACGCTGTGGATGAAGTCTCCCGAATTTTAGTCAATCCCACGGAGGATTCCTTCCGATTCATCAAATTGGATACTGCATTGACCTTCATCAATGTGCCCAATTTTTGGCTGAGTACTCGGTTTTGGGGCTTACTCTTGCTCCCTTTTGGATTGATCGTTTTGGCCTTGGTTTTGAAAAAATGGGTGTTCAGCAGAACCGAAGATGTGATGAATTCCAAGCAGCGTCGGGCGCAACAGTTGGCACGTAAATACTTGAGTTCTGCCAAAAAAACCATGGGTCAGCAAGTAGCTTTTTATGAGGCCTTGGAAAGAGCACTGCACAATTATCTCAAGGCCAAGTTAAAAATAGAAACTTCGGAAATGAGTAAACCCAAGATATTGAGCTTACTTGAACAGAAAAAGGTAGCCAGCCAAACGGCCAAAACCTATATTTCTATCCTTGAAAATTGTGAATTGGCACGCTATGCTCCCGGAGCTACGGTCCAAATGAAACAAGATTTCGACAATGCTAGTGATATTATTGCTCAAATAGACAAACAGCTATGATGTACACCGCTTTACATTTCCAAAGAACAGTTGGCAAAACACTTTTAGGCTTGGTCGTACTGTTTTTATTTACTTCGCACACCCTTTTGGGGCAAACCTCTATGGGGCCTGTTTTTGAGGAGGGCAATGCGGCCTATAATGAAGGTGATTTTGGGAAAGCCGCGACGCTCTATGAGCAAGTCATCAAAATGGGACAACACAGCGCAGCACTTTATTACAATTTGGGGAGTGCCTACTATAAATTAAACAAGGTGGCTGAAAGTATTTATTATTTTGAAAAAGCCAAACGTTTGGCTCCCAATGATGAGGACATTCGGGTCAATCGTGCATTTGCTCAAAATATGACCATCGATGCCATTGAAGTGCTTCCCACTTCTCAACTTAAAACATTGCAAAACAGGGTCTTTAGTGCCCTTTCCTTAGAATCTTGGGCACTGTTAACCGTGCTATTGGCATGGTTGCTTTTGGCTGCTATTGTTGCCTATCTCACCTTCCGATCTTCGCGCAGCAAGCGTAATTTTTTTGCCCTTGCAATGCTCTTCATCGTTGGTTTTATCGGAAGTTTTTCTATTGCCATGAGTATCTACAATCAACAAGAGGAAACGGTTGAGGCCATTTTATTTTCTAAAAAAGTGGAGATTCGCTCCGAACCCAATGAGCGCAGTGAAATATTGTTTTTATTGCATGAAGGCACCCAATTACAAGTGTTGGATGAACTCCAAGAGTGGCAAAAAATTAGAATTGCAAACGGATCTGAAGGTTGGATTAAAAATGGAAGTATACGGCGGTTGGATGCCCCCAACTAACCAACTGATCCATATTTTTCAGAGCGTTGCTTTGAAAGACCCAATCAAAAACCAAACTTCCGATCTTTAAAAGCATGGGATAAAACGTTGAGGTCTCAATGATTTCAAGGGAAAAGAAGGTGATGTATTCCGAAATATTTTCAAACAACAGCACAAAAGCAGCGAGCAGGAGAATAAATTTTAATCCTCCAAAAGCAGCTCCCAGCAATTTGTTCAACCCGCCCAAGGCAACCAAGTTCAGTGCTTTAGTAAGCATTTTGGCAAGTAGGCTGATGGCGTAAACAATTAAAATAAAAAGTAAGATAAAACTTATGGTTTGTATCCATTTGGGATTCCAATCCACCCATTGCGTCAAAAAAGCACTCATCAAATTTGAAAAACGAAAGGCTCCTAAAATTCCCAAAACCAAGGCAATCAATCCGGCAACCTCCAAAACAAGTCCTTTGAAGAGGCCTCTAAAAACACCAATAGCGAAAAGGATAAGTATGGCAATGTCAAGTCCATTCATTTTGCCAAAGTACATTTTTTTTGGAATTTGGATACGCCTTTTTAGGACATTGAAATAAAAAATAATTTTTTGAATGTTTATAGGAAGCGACTCTTTCGGAAAACTTTTTTTCAGGAGATAAAAATGTACCTTTGCGGCATGCAAAAAAGCACACGTGATCCACAACTCAAAACACGATGGGAAAACCTCATTGCCACCCTTAGTGAGCGTTTTTCCGACGGGGCGGATATGGAAGTGGAAGGCATCTTGTATTTGATTGGCTTACAAGCCTCGGGCAAGGTGCATAAACGATTAAAAAAAGACGATAATGTCAACCTCATCCACATTGGAATTTGTACGGTTTTAGAACCCTATGGGTATTATCGATTTGATTGTTACGACGAGGAGGGCTGGCCCCATTTTGAACTTATAGAAAACCTTCCCCACCTTAAAGCAGGTGAACAGAGTTTGTTAATGAAACAAGCTATAGTAGAATACTTTTTGAAGGAGGGGGTAATTTCATAAAACTACTTTATTTTTGTCCTATGATAGATGCTGTAAAAGAACACCTCGAAAAAGTTACTGCTTTTGCCTCCTCCGATCCGCAGGAAGTGGAGCAATTTCGTATTGAATATGCCGGAAAAAAAGGAATTCTCAACGCCCTTTTCGCAGCTTTCAGGGAAGTGCCCAACGAAGAGAAGAAAGCATATGGACAAGAACTGAATGTATTGAAAACAGCCGTTGCCGAAAAAGTGAAGCACCTTCAAGCCCAGTCAAAGCAACAGCATTCCAATGCGCTGTTGGGCGACATCAGTCGTCCGGGATTTCCACTTGCTATGGGCAATCGACATCCCCTTTCGGTGGTGAAGAACCGGATCATCGATATTTTCACACAGATTGGTTTTACGATTTCCGAAGGGCCTGAGATTGAAGATGATTGGCATAATTTTACAGCCTTGAACTTACCGGAGCATCATCCCGCCCGAGACATGCAGGACACTTTTTTTATTCAAACGAATCCGGATATCTTGTTGCGCACACACACTTCGTCTGTTCAGGTGCGCCACATGGAAAACAATCAACCTCCCATACGCACCATTTCTCCGGGACGCGTTTTTAGAAACGAAGCCATTTCTGCCAGAGCACATTGTATTTTTCATCAGGTGGAGGGACTTTATATTGACAAAAATGTTTCTTTTATCGACCTCAAGCAAACCCTGCAATACTTTACCGAATCCCTTTTTGGAAACTCCAAAATCCGTTTACGACCCTCTTATTTTCCTTTTACCGAACCCAGTGCAGAGGTGGATATCTATTGGGGACTTGAGACCGAAATTGATTATCGCATCACCAAGGGGACAGGCTGGTTGGAAATCATGGGTTGTGGAATGGTAGACCCCAACGTTCTTAAAAATTGTGGAATCGATCCCGAGATATATTCGGGCTACGCCTTTGGATTAGGAATCGAACGGATTGCGATGTTGTTGTATCAAATTAGCGATATTCGTTTGTTTTTCGAAAATGATGTTCGCTTTCTAAATCAATTCAAAGGCACGCTTTAAGTCAGCTTTTGAGCCAAGTTCAATAGGACTTTTTTGGCCGCTGCCCCTTGGTAAAGGATGGTATATACCGCATCCAAAATCGGGGTTTTCATCATTTTTTTTAGCCGAATAGCATAGGCAAAATTACAAGCGTAATAGCCCTCTGCCACCATCTTCATTTCTAATTTTGCGGCTTCAACACTCAAGCCTTTGCCAATCAACACGCCCAATTTTCGATTGCGACTATAAGGCGAATAGGCGGTTACCAAAAGATCTCCCAAATAGGCAGAATGGGTGATGGGACTGGGACGCTTTCGAATTTTTCGAATAAAATAATCCATTTCTCGGAGGGAATTGCTAATCAAAACCGACTGAAAATTATCTCCGTAGTCTAGGCCATTGGCAATTCCGGCAGCCAGGGCGTAAATGTTTTTTAACAAAGCCGCATATTCGGTTCCCACCCGATCGGAAGAACGAACTGTTTTTACATAATCACAGGCCAAAAAGGCACTGGCGATGCGGGTGATCTTCCGTTGATTACTACTCAACGTCAAATAAGACAAGCGTTCAAGTGCAATTTCTTCCGCATGACAGGGCCCAGTAATAGTTCCCAATTGTCGTCGCCCTACTCCGTAATGATGAAAAAGGTGATCCCCCACCAAGCGTTGGGATTCCGGAACCATTCCTTTCGTCGCTGAAAAAATAATTTTGTTAGAGATTGGGGAGTTAATCTTTTGTAAGGCTTGTTCAATATATAGCGAAGGAGTTGCGAGAATCAACCACTGACTATGACGGACGACTTCATTGATGTCGGCACTCAAGGTCAATTGTTCCATTTTAAATTTTACTCCACGCAGATATTTGGGGTTACTGTGATGTTCCAACAAATATTTAATCGAAGATGGATTATGCACATACCAATGGACATGATGACCACTGTCTGTGATGATTTTTGTCAGGGCAGTAGCCCAACTGCCACTACCGATAATTCCAATTGAGGGTAGGTTTTGGCTCGTTAATTTACGAACAAATCTCAAGTTGTAGGGGTTTTAGATCCAGCTGCTCCAGGGAATACGACTCAACAAGAAAAGAAGACCGAGGCCGTAAAAAATCCCAATTCGAGAGAATTTTTTCCCTGAAGTAGTTTGTCTTTTGTGAAGCGACCAACCCATAGTAATAAGGATCAGTGCCAAAAGATTCATAGAGGGGTGTTCCACCAAATACAAGCGGGCAGAAGCATCACCCATAACGCCTTTCATTCCGAGTGCAGACCATTGGTCAAACCATGGCGATACAAAATAGAGTATCAGTCCGATGACAAGTTGTAAATGAGAGAAAATAAGGGCGAAAAGACTCAATCGAAGGTCGGTGGCTCCAAACTCCTTTTTCGCGAAAATTCCGCGGATAGCATTCAACAAGGCGAGCACCAACGTGATCAGCACCAAATAAGCAAAAAAAGAATGAATGGGTTTTAGTAGCGCATACATAGGATAAAAGTTTGTATAAAAATAATGTATTTTAAATAAGTACACCTTTTCTAAGGCATTTAAAAATTAGGGCATCAAAAAGCTTCTAAAGTTTTCTCGGTGAACAAATTTTACAGCAGCGTTGTACGTTTCAGTAAAAGTCTTTGAGTTTTTCAATTTTGCATTAGGATTCCATTTAAATTCAAAACCACTAATTTGCCCAGACTGTTCTTCCACATAATCTATTTCTTTTTGTTGTTTGGTTCGCCAAAAATAGGAACTCGCCAAACTCTGGTGGTAGGCCTTCTTTTTGAATCGTTCGCTGATTAAAAAATTTTCCCAAAGTGCCCCTTTGTCAGAACGCTCTTCAATTGGATTAAAATTGCCGATCACACGATTTCGTATTCCAGTATCATAAAAATAAATTTTCTGATTCGTCTTTATTTCATTTCTCAAATTATTACTATAACTGGGCAATTTGAAGATAATACATCCTTGTATGAGCAGATTGATATAGCTGCTAATCGTGTTTTTATCAACACCAATCAATTGTGCTAACTCATTGTAGCTTACTTCAGCACCAATTTGTAAAGCGAGAGCTTTTACTAATTTCTCCAATACCTCTGGTTTTCGAATTCCTCCAAAAGCGAGAAGGTCTTTGTATAGGTAGCTATTCGTCAATTGGGTTAATATCTCAATTTCCGATCCAGGATTGTTGATCACATCGGGATACATTCCATACAATAAACGCAATTCCAATTGCTGTTGTGCTTTTACAAAACCAAGATGCTGTTCCAATTCTTCCCAAGCGGTAGGATAGAGGGCAAACTCCCATTTTCTACCCGTTAATGGTTCATTGATTTTATCATTTAATTCAAAGGCAGAGGAGCCACTGACCAACAATTGCACTGTTTTAAATTGGTCGGTAATAAGTTTTAATGTAATCCCTATATTTTCTATTCGTTGTGCTTCATCAATAAATACAATGGTGTGCCTTCCTAGGATACTTTTCAGCTCCTCGGTATTGGGTTGATTCAGCAGATTCCTAACGGATGGATCATCGCCGTTGAGAAATAAATGCGCTTTATTTTTTAATAAGGATTGAATCAAAGTTGTCTTTCCAACTTGCCTTGGTCCAATCAAAAGAATCGCCTTACCCGTATCTAATTTTTCAATTATTTTTTGTTCTAAAAATCTTTGAATCATGACTTTTGGTGATTGTATTCACCAAAAGTAATAACTTTCGGTGATTATATTCACCAAAAGTTACTATTTTGATGTTTTCCTTACGCTTTATTTACTGGGTTATTAGAAAATCGATTAACTTTAAAATCAAAACCCCCCTTATGAAACCTTTCCTTTTAGCCTTAGCCCTTTTAGCACAAAGTTGTAAAGCACCTGTTTCCAAAAAAGCACTGCAAGAACCCACGTTTGGCATTGTCATTCATGGCGGTGCAGGGACGATTTTAAGAGCAAATATGACTCCCGAAATAGAAACCGCCTATCGAACGGTTTTGGAAGAAGCCATTCGCGCGGGTCATACGATTTTAAAGCAGGGAGGCAGCAGTCAAGAGGCGGTAGAAAAAACCATTCACGTAATGGAAAATTCCCCTTTGTTTAATTCAGGAAAAGGAGCTGTGCTTTCAGCTGAAGGCACCATTGCTTTGGATGCTTCTTTTATGGACGGAGCCACGCTGAATGCAGGTGCCGTTGCCGGAGTTCAGACCATTAAAAATCCGATTTCAGCGGCCATTCAGGTGATGAAAAATTCGCCACATGTAATGCTTTCAGGCAAGGGTGCCGATCAGTTTGCAAAAGAACAAGGCTTGGAGCTGGTGGATCCATCCTATTTTATTACCGAAAAACGGATAAAAGCGTTGGAGCGTGTAAAAGCTGCAGAAGCAAAAAAGGCGGGATCGGCCTTGCTGCATTCGGAAGAAATATATGTCAAACAGCAGTATATGGGGACCGTAGGCTGTGTGGCTTTGGACACGTCCGGAAATCTGGCAGCAGGCACTTCCACCGGTGGGATGACCAATAAAAAATGGGATCGGATTGGGGATGCCCCCATTATTGGTGCGGGAACCTATGCCAATAATGCTACTTGTGCCATTTCCGCCACCGGTTGGGGAGAATTTTTTATTCGCAGCGTTGTAGCGCATGACATTTCCGCATTGATGGAGTATAAAGGTTTATCTATTGGTGAAGCTGCCCGAATTGTAATCCATGAAAAAATGGGAGCATTGGGAGGTAATGGTGGTGTTGTTGGGATTGATCGACAAGGAAATATTGCCATGGAAATGAATTCTCAGGGAATGTACAGAGCCCACATGGATGCCGCTGGAAATCTTAGTGTAAAGATTTATCAAGACGAATAATGACCAAATTTGCTGTTGTTTTTGAGACGGAGTTAAATTCCTTAGCGGATGAAGACTACCTTATCTATGCCAAAGCAATGGAGGATCGGGTGGCCACAGCAAAAGGCTTCTTAGGAATGGAAAGCCATCGTTTTAAAAATGGTAAAGGAGTGACCATCAGTTATTGGGAATCCAAAACGGCCATTGCGGCTTGGGGCAAAGATCCGCATCATCAAAAGGCTCAAAACTACGGAAAGACAAAAGCGTATAAATCGTATACATTAAAAATGTTTGAAATTTTAACTTAAAATAAAGCAGCTTTATCACTCTATTTTAAGTTGCCAAACATTGATTTTCAGCTCGTTTTTGTGCTTTTTCTCTTTCTATTCCAAAAAAACTTATTTTTAGTAAATTTTATATTTATGAAAAAAGTCATTGTATTTGCAATCGCTGGTTTGCTGTTGGCATGCGGAGAAAAAACCCCCCAACAAGATCCGAACAAAGAAGAATGGATAGCACTTTTTAATGGGAAAGACCTGAGCGGATGGGACATAAAAATTGCGAATCGTCCACTCAACGACAATTATAAAAACACTTTTCAGGTGAAAGATAGTATGCTTCGAGTGGTGTATGACGAATACGAAAACTTTGACGATAAATATGGACACCTTTATTATGAAAAACCTTTTTCCTATTATAAAATCAGATTTGATTATCGATTTACAGGAGAACAAACTCCCGGAGGTGAAGCGTGGAACGTCCGAAACAGTGGGGTGATGTTGCATTCGCAATCGGCGGAAAGCAATGCTTTTGAACAACATTTTCCGGTTTCTATAGAAGTTCAGCTGCTCGGAGGACTTGGGGAAGCGAAACGTACGACCGCAAACTTATGTACGCCCGGAACAGCGGTCGTCTTCAACGAGGTGTTGGATTTTACGCATTGCATCAACTCCAGCTCAAAAACCTATCACGGCGACCAATGGGTGCATACCGAAACCCTCGTTATGGGATCGGAAAAGGTCATTCACATTGTGGAAAATGACACCGTATTGACCTACTCCCAACCTCAGATTGATGCCTCTTTTATCAGCAAAGCCAACGGGGGCGAAGATTGGGAGCGAATGGGAGTGACCAATAAAGAAATTTGGATTCCCAAAGCCGGTAATTTAATCGATACGGGTTATATTGCCCTTCAAGCCGAGAGCCACCCGATTGATTTTAAGAATATCGAAGTGCTGAATCTGTGCGGTTGTATGGATTCCAAAGCAAAAAATTATAAATCCTATTATCTAAAAGCGGACAATAAAAGCTGTATTTATTAAGCTGCTGAAGACTTACTTTTTTTGTGTTTGCTCTTCAATGGCAGCTTTTCGGAATTGAATAATATCTGCAATCAGGGCGAGGGGTAAATCTTTATCATTGGGAATCTGTATGGAACCCTTACCCGTTTTATAGTCTTTTAAAGCGGTTGCAAATTGAACATTAGTGGCAGGTAAAGCATAAAGACCAATATGTTTTTTTTGAGCGGCAAAATGAAGCAGGATTTTTCCTTGATATTTAAAAGTGGGCATGTCATAACTGATTTTTTCTTCCACTTCGGGCAAAGCGGAATGGACTAAATCACGAATCTGATGAAGTTTTTCCTGTAGGGATGGAGCCGCCAATGCGATGTATTCGGCTATGTTTGCCGCTTGGGTATGTTGATACATGGATTGTTCATTTTATGTAACTTAAAAATAATAAAAAGGGATGAAATGAATTTCAACAACATTTTAAAATTCATTATCTTACCTATATAAACACCACCGTGCATTCAGTTTTTGAACGAATTACCGCTGCTTTTCCTTGGATTGTGTCTATCGCTTCTGCGCTGGCACTTTGGCATCCGCCATTGTTTGTGTGGTTTCAAGGGAATTTAATCACGCTGGGTTTGGGGGGAATTATGTTGGGAATGGGTTTGACCTTGCAATGGAGTGATTTTAAGCAAGTGGCAAAAACGCCCCGCTGGATACTCACCGGAATTGTATTGCAATTTACGATTATGCCTTTGTTGGGTTGGGCACTAGGATATCTCTTTCAATTGCCCACTTTTTTTGCCGTCGGTCTGATTTTGGTGGCTTGTTGTCCGGGGGGAACGGCTTCGAATGTCATCGCCTATTTGGCCCGAGCGCATGTAGCCTTGTCGGTGTGTATGACAACTTTTTCTACCCTAGGAGCAATCGTACTCACCCCACTGATGATGGGTCAACTTTCGGGGAGTTATGTTGAGGTAGATGCCATGGGCTTGTTTTACAGCAGTCTAAAAGTGGTATTGTTTCCCGTGGCTTTGGGGGTGGTGCTCAATCGATGGCTCCCTCAGAAAACAGCAAAAATTTTACCCTATGCTCCCATGACCGCCGTTTTGTTAATCACGCTGATTGTAGCCAGTATAATTGGTCAAGGAAGAGACATCATCCTAAATTCGGGATTTCGTCTCTTGTTGGCACTGATGAGTTTGCATTTGCTCGGCTTTGTCTTGGGTTTTTTGATCAGTTATGTCGCCTTTAAAAACAAAGCCGTAGCCAAAACCATTTCCATCGAAGTAGGCATGCAAAATTCAGGTTTAGGAGTGGTTTTGGCACAAGAAAATTTTGCCAATCCCATGACCGCCATACCCGCCGCCATCTCCAGTTTGATACATTCGCTCTACGGAAGCTTTTTTGTCTTTTTCTTTAAAGATCGAGGAAAGTAAAGCTGTTTAATGCCATTATTCAACCATGAAAAAAATTTTGTTGTGCAGTTTGGGAAGTCGGGGAGATATGGAACCATTTTTGGCTTTGGGGCAGCAATTGAAAAAACAAGGCAATGCGATAGCTTTTTGTATGCCGGCGCAAATGGAGACTTTGGCGAAAGAAGTAAGCCCTCAATTTTTTCCGCAATCGGCGGCCTTTCTTGACTTAGTCAACAGTCCATCGGTTCGTGCCATTATCGGTCAGGTGGGGAGTGGCTGGTCGCGTATAAAAACAATACTGGGCCTTATTTCCAAAACCCGGCCCATACAAGAACAGCTCATTTTGGATCAAGAGGCTGCCGTCCTTGCCTTTGAGCCGGACAAAATAATTTTTCATATCAAATGTATTTACCCCTTGCTTTGGGGAATTCAAGGAAAGGGGGAAGTTTGCCTACTTTCTCCCATCCCCTGTATGGTGCACAGCGTAACACACGAACCCCATATTGGTTTTGGAAAACCAAGGGCTGCTTGGTGGAATCGGATGACCTATCGCTGGGCGACCTTTGCCTTGGTGCATCAATCCATTTTGGGCTATGGTAAGAAATTTATTAAAGCGAAAAAAATGAAGCTTGACGCAAAACGCATACATACGTTTATGCAAGAGCGGTTGGAAGTGCAGTACAGCATTTCGGAACAGCTTTTTCCCAAACCCAATTATTGGCCTTCCCAAGCTAAAATCACGGGTTTTTTACAACGTGATAACAGCGGTCAATTTCAACCTTCGGAGGCTCTAATGACTTTTTTAGGGCAGCACCCTGCTCCCCTTTATATGAGTTTTGGAAGTATGGTGAATGCACAACCAAAACAAGTGGGGAGCGATCTTTTGGCGGTTTGCGAACAGCTGCGCCAACCCATCATTATCAATACTTCTTGGGGTGGGATTGAACTCCCCAAATTACTTCCCAAATGGGTTTTTGTGGTAGAAGAGATTCCGTATGATTTTTTATTTCAGCATATAAAAGCGGTGATTCATCACGGTGGATCGGGAACGGTACACAATGCTTTCGAAGCCAGAAAACCCCAATTAATCATTCCCCACATTGCCGATCAATTTTTTTGGAGTCGAACACTTGTTCGTATAGGAGCAGCGGTGGAAGGATTTCCAATAAAAAAATGGTCGCAAGTACGTTTGAAAACTGCTTTGGAAGCTTTGTTGGAAAAAACAGCGTCCTTATAAGGTGCTCTTTTTTACCCCCGTAATTCGATAGATGGTGCCGTTGCTTTTGGTAAATATAAAAACCTCTCCCTTTTGATTTGTCCCGAATCGAAGATCGACCCGTTGGTTGGGATTCATGGCCGCCAAACTCGTTTTTTCACCTTTAAATTCAAGCCCTAAACCGTGAATGTTGGCTTGTTTTCCTTGTTCTATTGCGGTTGCATCAGCATAAAAAAGAAAGCCTCTAGGAATATCTCCAAAAAGGTATTTTCCCTTTAAATCGGGAATCAAATCACTGGTATAAACATAGCCCCCCGAAACGGCATTCCCTTCATCGTGATCGTATTGCAAAACGGGTGGGATAAATGTGGAATCTGTTTCATCCACAGGATAGACCAATTCGGTATTGGCTTCTGGATCAAACAAAAAAGTTCCTTCGCGATGCGGCCACCCGTAATGTCCTCCTTTTTCACCCAAATTGACTTCTTCCACACTGTGCTGTCCAATGTTGGAAATCAACATTTTTTTGGTACCGCTGCGGTCCCAAGAGAATCGATGCGGATTTCGAAACCCCCGCGCCCAAATTTCGGGTAATCCCTCGTTGCCATCGGCAAAAGGATTGTCTTTGGGGATGCTGTAATTTCCGTTGGCGCTGTTTCCTTTTTCGGGTTGGATTCGCAATACACTCCCCCAGATACGATTGGGGTCGTCACAAAGGTAGGGATGCCCCGCCAGAGCGGCTCCTCCATCCCCCACACCCACATACAACATTCCGTAGTCAGCATCTCCCTTTTGCACCAAGGGATTGAAAGCAATTTCTTGTACTCCGTGAATTTGAGTCACCATATCGACCCGTAAAAGCTCGCGTTTGCTGCCCGAAAAAGGTGTTGCCGAGGGGGATTGGGTTTCCCATTCGAGTAAGACCCATTGTAATTTGACAGGAACACTGTCAGCTATGGCAAAATCGGCGGGCTGGGTTTTTGCCGGTTCCGTATGTGTGGTATACAAGCGTCCATTGTGTTCAAAATCTGGATGAAAAGCAACACTTCCCAAACCCGTACCAAAACCGGGCGTATGGATAAATTGCTCTTCCAGCTCTTGAAAATCCATATAGACCACAGGTTTATTGTCAACGATTTCATAAAGTTTTCCTCTTAAATCGTCCACAAAAAGGCGTTCTTTACCTTGGGTTTTCACAGTTTCTATTTTGTTAATTCTCGTTTTTGGCGAAGTTTCTGAACTGGGTGGAATCGTCAACCATTCCTCAATCACAAGGCTTAGGTCGGAGGGGTAAATTTTCTTTTTTATGGGATCCACCAAGCCTCCGGTTCGATTGCTTTTATTCTTTTTTTCAGCTTCGGAGAATTTGTGGATAAACCCCAAAAGATCATCGAGGTCTTTGTCTTTAATATGTGGAAATGGGGGCATATACATTTTGTATTGTTGGAATAGGGCAACCGCTCTTTCGTCTTTTTGGTCAATCACCGCTTGGGGGTTGTGGATGAAGTTCACGAGCCATTCCTTGCTCACTTTAGAGGTAATTCCATTTAAATTGGGACCAATTTCATTTCCCATAAAATTGTGACAACTGGCGCAATGTTGATTGAATAACGCCATTCCATGTTGCACCTCCAGTTCACTTTTTGGATAATGGGCGGAGTTCTCAACAGTCTGTTTTTGAGGAGACTGCTGGCAGGAAGAAATAATAAAAAAGAAGAGGCAAATACAGGAAAGGAGAAAAGAAAAGTGTTTCATAAATGGATTAAAATCGGATCCAACATTTTAGGTTTAAAGGCAAAGCTCTTGTGTGATGATTTGAATCTTTCGAATCACTGTTAGATCGGAAGTTTTAATTTTTTTAGCAAATCGTTCGATGGAATTGACCGCTCGTAATAGATCAAGGTCTTCTTTAAAAATATATAAAAACTGTACACCTTGATAGCCGTCACAATTTGCTGTAATTCGAATATCTACCGAAGTTACTTCGGGATGCATCAAAGCCACTTGTATCAATCGCGATTCCAAACGGTCGTAGTCATATTGTGAATTTCGGTTGACACCAACATTGTCGTAGACAAACTGCCCACGCGTTTGGTTGACCAATCGGCCTGAATTTTCTTGACGTGATTCAAAAGAATTTTTGGCGATATAGCTACTTTTATTGTCCTCAAAAGACCCTTTATTCCCAATAATAGTGAGCCATTTGGGGCTTTTAAGCTTATTAATTTTTTTCTGAAGTTTGGAATCAATGTTGTCTCCATCCACCGTTACTTCCTCCAAATTTACGGTCTTTTGCTCCGGATTTTTTTGTCCCCAGGCAGCACCAATAATGAGGATGCATGCAAAAAAGAAAAGGCGTGTATTCATAGGGAAAGAGATTTTAGACAAGGATGTTAATTCAACATCAATATTAGTGATTTTATTAAAAAAATGCCCGAAATCTTCAATTTATCCATTGTTTTTTTAGTGTTTTTTTGAATGTCCTGATGGATTTACTCAATTCTTGATTACATTTAAGCTTAATTATAAATTCTAAAGACGGAGATTAACCGTTAAAACTATTTTACTCATGAAAAAAAATATTTTTCTTTTTTGCCTTGTGGCAATCACTAGCTTTCAATGGGCGTTGTCCCAAAACAATAATGTTTCGGTTCAATTGAAGCCTTCAGCAGATGCTCCCACCATCAGTAAACACATTTACGGGCATTTTGCCGAGCATTTGGGACGTTGTATTTACGAAGGTTTTTATGTGGGCGAGAACAGCCCCATTCCCAATACTGATGGAGTTCGCAACGATATTATAGAGGCTTTGGTAGAAATGAAAATTCCAAACCTAAGATGGCCGGGAGGCTGTTTTGCCGACACCTATCACTGGAAAGATGGTATTGGTCCCAAGGACGAACGCCCTTCTATTGTAAACCGTTGGTGGGGAGGCGTGATTGAAAATAACAGTTTTGGAACCCACGACTTTTTAAACCTATGCGAACGATTGGGCGCCGAGCCTTATTTGGCCGCCAATATTGGAAGCGGTACGGTACAAGAGTTTACAGATTGGGTACAGTACGTCAATCATGACACGGGCAGTCCTATGGCGGATTTGCGAAAAGAGAATAACAGAGAAGCTCCTTGGAATGTCAAGTATTGGGGAGTTGGAAACGAAATGTGGGGTTGCGGAGGAAACATGACTCCCGAATATTACGCCAATGTGTACAAACAATACGCCACTTTTATGACCGATTGGTCCAATACTGATGGGATTTTCAGAATTGCCTCGGGGGCAAGTGAGGATGACTATCATTGGACAGAAGTGTTGATGCGCGATATTCCCAAAGGTTTAATTGAAGGTGTGGCTTTGCATTCCTATTCCGTGATTGATTGGAATAAAAAAGGACCTTCCACCGAATTTGACGAAAGCCTCTATTTTTCTACCATGAAAAAAGCGTGGAGAATGGAAGAGTTGATCACCAAACACGTGGCCATTATGGACAAATATGATCCAAAAAATGAAATTGCCTTAATCGTTGACGAATGGGGCGGTTGGTACGATGTTGAACCAGGAACCAATCCTGGATTTTTATATCAGCAAAACACCATGCGGGATGCCATGATTGCAGGAATTTCCTTAAATATTTTCAACAATCACAGCCATCGCGTTAAAATGGCCAATTTGGCTCAAACCATCAATGTTTTGCAGGCCGTTATTTTGACGGACAAGGAAAAAATGATCAAAACGCCTACCTATCACGTTTTGAAAATGTACAATGTGCATCACGATGCCCAATTGATTCCGATTGATTTTGAATCTCCAAAATACAGCTTTGGTGGAAATGAACTCGAAGCGATTTCTATTTCGGCCTCCAAAGATGCCAATAACACCACCCATGTATCGTTGGTGAATATCGATACGCATCAATCCTATCAAATCAGTATTCCGTTGGCGTCCATCAATCAAAAGAAATTTAAGGGAACAATTTTAACTTCCAAAAATCTTCAGGATCACAACGATTTTGACGATCCAGAAAAAATCAATGTTAAAGAATTTTCAGATTTTAAAGTTAAGGGAGGTGTCCTCACCGTGGACATCCCACCGTATGCAGTGGTCATGATGGAAGGAGAATAATCCTTTTTTATCTTCAGCAATTAGACAAAACTTCTCGGTTGCGCCCTTTACCAAGGGTCGAGGCCGAGAAGTTTTTTGCCTAAAGGATTTAGGTCTGCAGTGGTGTATTTGGTCTGCTCCCATTGGCGTGGATCGCCCGGAAAGGCATAGCCCTCGGGAGCAACGCGCGCTTTCCAAGATTGGATTCGCCATTGGCGCAAGGCTTCCTCCTCCGCTTGGGCGGGCATCATAGAAATGTATTGTGCCACTCTGACTTTTTCGCTGTAATTGGCTCGAATCCCATGGGCTAAGCAACTGTTGAAAATCAATAAATCTCCGGCTTCCATTTTGACCTTTTCGGGCTCAAAACCGCTAATGTCCGGTTGAAAACGATTCCGATCTTCCGGTTGCGTTAATTTCCAAGTGTCATAGTCCCGATATAATTCCGGAACGCATTGAAAGCCCCCCATATTTTCGTCGGTTTGATCCACCAACGCCAAAACTCCTTGTACGTTAACTGGCTTTTCTTCGGGATCATAATCCCAATGAATAAAGGCTTTGTATTCGAATCCGGGACGGATGGGAAAGTTTAAATTGGCGCGATCAATGGACACCCATAATTTTTGGGTTCCCCAAATATCCACAAAAGCATCATATATCCGCTGGGTGGATCGGTTGTCCCAAAAACATTGACTGTTATAGCATTCCACCATTCCTGTATTGGCCAATTCTTTCATTTTCATCTCGGCTCTGGGTGCCCGATACCATGTACTTGTGTCATTGGGATCTTTATCTTCAAATTCCCAAATAAAAGCAGCCGTTTTCTCCGCCTGAGTTTTGGAAATGGCATTTTTGATAACGATATAACCGTTTTGAATCCAAAAATTCCAATCGTCTTCGCTCAGCACTCGCAAGGGTGCTCCATTAGAACGGTCATTCATTTTTAATGAGCTACTCTTGGCTGTGGTGGGATTTCCGGGGATATCTTGATGTGCGTTTTTTACGGCTTCATTTTTCATCATGGCGAAACGTTTTGATGCGCAATAATTTTCAATTATTTGCTTTTCTATAGGGAAATGTACAAAAACAAAGGGAAACAAAAAAAGCCAAAGAAGGCGAAATAGCGCGTATTTCCTGAAATGACTTTTTTGATATTTCTAATAAAGAAAGGAGTGTTTTTTTATAACACGAGTTTCACAATTGGTTAAAAAGTCCAACGATTTCCGACCTCCGCAAGGGGTATACAACCCAGAAAGGCTTGTGGTATGGGGTCGTAATTCAAGACTTCTTTCCCTATTTTTTCGGAAGAAAAATAAGCCCAAATGGCAATAGACTTAAGGGAACGGTATAAGCCCACGTCAGCTTGTTTGCCGACTGCAGTTCCCCAAACACTTCCATTGTAGGTGGGGGACTGGGCTTCTGCTTCTTTCAAAACTGCAATTTGTCCCTCGGCTTTTAAATCAGCGAAAACGGCTCCGTGATTTTTGACACAGTCCTTGTTAAATTGAGCCATTTTATCCCGCAGTGCCTGTTGCTGATCCGCGTCCATGGTCTTTGCAAAAACAAGGTCCATAAATACATCAACCTTTACCTCCAAAGCTCCAGGGGTTGCTGTAGCTGGGAGGATAGTATCCACGAGGGAGCTCACAAATTGGGCTTCGTCGGAACTAAAAAACAAAGGTTGCCAGTCGGCTCTCCCTTGAGATTGACAGGATTGTAAAAGCGAAAAAAGCGAAGGAGCCATCAGACTGCCTCCGGCCAATAGTCCTGTTTTTTTTAATGCGGTTCTTCTATTCATGGTTTAAATATTTTGTTTATTGAGTTCGGCAACGGCGTGGTTGGCCGCTCGTGCGGTGATGGCCATATAGGTGAGGGAAGGATTGACACAAGAAGAGGAAGTCATACACGCCCCATCGGTGACAAACACATTGGCAGCACCGTGCACTTGATTGGTGCCATTCAAAACAGACGTTTTAGGATTGCGTCCCATTCGAGCGGTTCCCATTTCATGTATTCCATAGCCTTGTTCGTGTTCGTTGTCAAATCCAACCACTTCTTTCAATCCGGCCTTTTCCAACATTTCCACCGCATCGATCTGAATTTGTCGATTCATGGCTTTTTCATTGGCTTTAAATTCACTGTCGATAGACAAAGTGGGTTGTCCCCATTTGTCCAAAACTTCTTTATTCAAATAGACTTTGTTTTCGTGATACGGCAAGCATTCAGAAAAACCAGTAATGAAAAATTCCCATGGGTCGGGTTGAAGGATGCTGTCTTTATAATCGGCACCAAATTCGGGACGATTGGCAGCCCCTTGTGTATTGGAACGACCTCCGCCTCCTTGGAAACCAAAGCCCCGAAGGAAATCGGCAGACTTTGTTTTTTCATCCAAATTGACATAGCGGGGGATATAAATCCCGTTGGGGCGTCTTCCTTTATAATATTGATCTTCAAAACCTTCCACTTTGCCCATAGCGCCAACTCTGTAGGTGTGATCCATCAGGTTGTGTCCCAATTCGCCACTGTCATTTCCCAATCCGTTTTCGAATCGAGAAGAAGTGGAATTCAAAAGGATTTGTGTACTGCTTAAAGTGGAAGCGTTACAGAAAATAATCTTGGAATGAAATTCATAGCTCTGATTGGTTTCCGCATCAATGATCCGAACCCCGGTGGCTTTGCCTTTCTTGTCATCATAGATGATGGATTGTACAATGGAATAGGGGCGGATGGTTAAATTTCCTGTGGCCTGAGCAGCAGGAAGGGTCACTGCATTACTGCTAAAATAAGCTCCATAGGGACAACCTCTGCTACAGCGATTTCGGTACTGACACTGCCCTCTGCCATTCAAGGGTTCGGTCAAATGCGCCACCCGACCGATAATCATATGTCTTCCGGGAAAATCTTTTTCAATTCTGCTTTTTACGTGTTTTTCCACACAGTTTAATTCCATGGGCGGTAAAAAGTGGCTGTCGGGCAAGTGCGGAAGACCAAGGGCTTCGCCACTGATTCCGGCAAATTTTTCTACATATTCATACCAGGGCGCGATGTCTTTATATCGGATCGGCCAATCGACCCCATAGCCGTCTTTGGCATTGGCTTCAAAATCCAAGTCGCTCCATCGATAGGTTTGCTTTCCCCAAAGGAGAGAACGCCCTCCCATTTGATGCGCGCGCATCCACAAAAAAGGTTTTACTTCGGTATAAGGATTTTCCTCATCGTTCGCCCAAAAGTGTTCGGTGTCTTTGCCGATAAAACCACTGCGAAGGGCCACTTGGTGTTTGCGTTGTTCCTCGGGCGTCAATCCGCCTCGTAGTTCCATGTCCCAAGGATCGTCGTTCATGGTGGGATAATCCTTGACGTGTTCAACGATTCTCCCGCGTTCCAAGACGAGGGTTTTCAATCCTTTTTCACATAATTCTTTTGCTGCCCAACCTCCGCTGATTCCCGATCCGATGACAATTGCATCGTAGGTCATATCTGCTTTGGCGTCGATATTATAATTTGCCATTTAAATTCATTTGTATAATGAGTACTAAGATAAGAAATGGAATAGATTTTGACTTTAAGAGCATTGCTTTTTACAAAGTTTCCTCTTTTGCGTTCAGCGTTTTTTGATCAAAACCCGCTATTTCTTTATACTGTTTCATGATCTGTTGGAGTTCTTCCTGCGGAATTTCTTCTTTTTGAAAACCCTTGGGGAAACGTTCTTCCATCAAATCCATAATAGAGTCGGGTCCTTTTTTTCGGTTTTGTAGCACCACTTGGGTGGTGGCAGGAATGCGTTCGGAGTCGTACTGTCGAAGTGCCGCTTCCAACGTATCGTTTGTATTGAGTGCAAGGGTTAAGGCAGCAGCATCCAGGATGGCTTGAGAAGCTCCATTCGATCCTATGGGATACATGGGGTGGGCAGCATCCCCTAATAGAGTTACGCGACCAAACGACCATTTTGGCAGCGGATTCCGATCAGACATCGGAAACTCATAGATCGCCTCCGAAGCTTGTATCATTTGGTGTACATCAATCCAATCAAACGACCAGTCCTTATAAAGTGCTAATAAAAAATCCTTGTCCACTTTTCGATTCCAATCGCGCACTCTTGAAGCCGCACCATCTTGTTTAACATTGGCCACCCAGTTGATAAGCTGCAGACCACTTTCTTCTCGAACGGCTTCAATGGGATACACCACCATTTTTTGTTTCATCGATCCGATCATGGCCATGGAGGCCGCATTCAGAAAAGGAGGCAGCATTGCAGTACCTCTGTAGAGCACATTTCCTGAAAAAACAACTCCTCCTTCATTGGGATAGAGCAGCTTGCGGGTCACCGAATTGATTCCATCGGCACCGATCAATAAGTCTGCTTCTACTTGCGCCTGAACCTTGCCCAAAGAATGATTGATAAAGGTAGCGAATAGCTTATCTCCCCTTTCTTCGTACGATTCAAAATGATGATTGGTGAAGATGCGATCTTCACCCAAAGTTTCTAAACATTTTTCGTAAAGCAAGAGATGGAGGGCTCCGCGATGGACTGAAAATTGAGACCATCGATAGCCGTCAAATTTTCCACGCGCTTCTTCCCAAAACAATTGTCCATAGCGATTGGCATACACCAGTGCCTCAGTGGCAACGGCTTTTTCGGCAATTTTAGCACTCAACCCCAAATAGGACAAAATGCGAACCGCATGGGGCAACAGATTGATACCCACCCCCAACGGTTGAACTTTTTCTACCGATTCATAGACCCGAACATCATAGCCGTTTTTATGCAAACACAAGGCGGTAATCAAGCCGCCTATTCCCCCTCCGGCAATAATAATTTTCATGCTGCTTTTTCTTTTTTGTGTTTAATCTTTTTAGTAACCACAGCCGCGAGGAGCACCGGAAGTGCAAAAATCATAAAACTTCCCGTCATGTCAAGTCCAAAACTGACCAAAAGACCGCCCAATAGCGGCCCTAGAATCCCTCCCAAGCGTCCTATACCAATAGACCAACCCACACCTGTGGTGCGGATGGAAGTGGGATAAAATCCGGCGGCAACGGCATACAGCCCCACAAAGCCCCCTTGTACGCCAAAGCCCAGAAGAAAAAGGATGAACAGGAGGAGGTTGGAACCTTTAAAGAATCCAAAAACCACCAAGAATAGGGTTGTTGCCAACATCAAACCGCTCACAGTTTTTAGTAATCCATAGCGGGAAGACAAATACCCTTGAATGGGAATACCCACGATGGCCCCCAAATTAAAAATCATACCGGAATAAAGAGCCAGTTCCATGGATAGCCCAGCATTACTCGCTAATTTGGGAATCCAATTAATAAGAAAATACAAGGTGGTAAACGAAAGGAAGAGTGCACACCAAAGGAAAAAGGTGCCCCATTTGTATTTGGGATCAAAGAGTTCTTTGACACGGGCGGCATCTTTTTTGATAACCGTTTTAAAGGCCTCCGATTCTTTAAGAAAAAACAGCAGAATGGGTACCACCACCAAAGTGCTGATTCCTGCAATTCTAAAAAGTTGTTCCCATCCCATTTGAGTAATGATTGGGACGGATATCAAACCCGTTAAAACAGCACCTACAGGATATCCCGCCACCACCATACTGACCCAAAAACTGCGTGAATGTTGGGGCGTATATTCTGCGGTTAAGGCAGCAGTAGTCGCCATCATGACGCCGATTCCCATACCACTGAGTAAACGATATACCAGTAAAAAGGTAATATTTTCTGCTGAAGCCGTGAGAAAAATACAACTGCCCATAAGCAATGCAGCACTGACCATCAGAGGTTTTCTGCCAAAACGATCGGCCAATGGAGCTAAAAACACGGCGCCCAAAGTCATGCCCACCAAGCCACTACTAAAAATCAACCCCAATTGATTGGGTGAAATACTCCAGACTTTGGCTATGGCCGGAGCCGTGAAAGAAATAATGAGGACATCCATACCATCGAGCATATTGCATAAAAAACAAATCCCAATCACGGTATATTGCAGCGGACCAAAGGAGGCCCATAAACTTTTTGAGGTTGTATTTTCCATAGGGCTTTCCTAGAGCAGTTTCCAAACTTTGATAGACACCGCATCGGGGAGTCGTGCGCCGCTACACACAAATATGGCATCGTTCAGCCAAGCGTATTTTCCATCTCTAGGAGCTTCAAATTTGGGTACGGCACGAAAGTAATATTGATCGCCGGAAAGCAAAGCACCATTGGCCAACTGGGCGGCAACCTCTGGACTGGCCACGCGCAAGCCAGTGTTTTTGATATAAATCAGTTCGCCGTCATCGGTTCTAAATTGATAATGGGCTTCCAATTCTGTAACTCCGTCGGGACGAAGCACCTGCCAATCGGCACCGCCACGAACAATGGTTCCTTTGATGTTGGGACCTTCCACACTTCCTCCAATAATCGGGATGATGCGTCGAATGCCCAGGGCTGTTTCCCCAACCACGAGAGCGGGATCCAGTTTTACTTTAAGTTCCAAAATATATTCGAGTTCGGGTGCGGACTGTGCGTGCATGTTGATGACGATTAAAAAGATGAGAAGAAAGGATTTCATGGTTTACAGTTGTGTTTACGTACTACTAAAATAGTTTTTTATGCATTAATTAATTTTCAAAGCTCAAATAGGTATTGAAAAAAGGCAGCATTTCATCGGGAACTCTTCCGTGTGGGGTAAAAATAGCACTGGTGTGCGTGCCGATATATTCCTCTGCAAAATGTTTAATGCCGCTATTTTCCAATCGTCTGCTGAACATTTCGCATTGTTGAACAAAACGTATACCCGCATTTCTACCCCAATCAAATTTGATGGCTGTGAGCTGTTGAAGGCGTTCCAAATTTTCTTCAATCATGTGTACAGGCATGTTTTTTTGCCATTTTTCCAACACCTCGGGATGGGTAATCATTTCTCCATCCTTGTATTCAAAGGGCAAATCACAAAAGAAGGGGGGTTTATTGGCATTGGGAGACCAAGATTTTCCTAGGGCTACGATTACTTTGGGGAAATAACTTTTTTTCAAAGCCTCGTCCGTTTTTAGCTTGGCCAGTTGTTTAAAGGTTTCACTGTTGGGACCGTACTCTGCAACGATGGTCAGTGCTCCTGGACTTAAGGCATAAACACTGCTAAAAATATCCGGATGATGCATGGCGATTTTCAATGCACCATAGCCCCCCATGCTATGCCCGGTGATTCCTCTTCCCATTTTATTTTTGAGGGTTCTGTAGTTGTTGTCCACATAATTCACCAAGTCAAAAGCAGTAAAGTCTTCCCAATTGCCGTAAAGTTCAGAATTGCTGTAAAAACTGCCTTCATAAGTTGTTTTTTGATTGGGAACAACCAAAATGAAGGGACGCATTTTGTGGTCGGCGATGGCTTGATCCAAGACGGCTATCATGCTGGGGCGCAGTTGGTGGTCTCCCAAAAAACCATGTAAATAATAAATCACCGGGTAGCTTTTGGTACTGGTTGCATAGTCGGGTGGGAGATAGATGGAGACTTGACGTGTTGGATTTTCACCTTGGGTGTTTTCCAAATTTTTGGAATACAATGCATCCACCACGACTGTTCCTTTCGGAATTTGTCCGAAGAGAATCGCCCCAAAGAACAAGTAGCTGAGTAAAAAAATCGTTTTTTTCATGGGTGTATATTTTTTTTATCGGGTGAATCACAACTTCTTGAAAAAGCCATGTGAACATTTTTGTTTTGTATAAATGTAGTTCTTACATTTAAAAATACTAAATTAACCTTTATGCTGGCAATTCTCGGAATTTTATCGATTGGATTCATTCTCGTTTTGATTATGAGCAAGAAGGTTTCCGCCATCGTTGCTCTGGTTTTAGTGCCCTTTGTGATGGGTGTCATTGGGGGTTTTGGGACGGAGCTTTTTCAATTTATGACCGAGGGAATCAAAACCATCAGTGCCACGGCAGTGATGTTTATTTTTGCCATTTTGTTTTTTGGAATTCTAACCGACGCCGGCACTTTCAAACCCATCATCCGATGGATGCTCCGTCGTGCCGGAAATGATTCCGCCCGCGTAGCTGTGGCAACGGCTTTGTTGGCCATGATAGTGCATTTGGACGGTTCGGGAGCTGTAACTTTCTTGGTAACGATTCCCGCCCTTTTACCCATTTATGATGCATTGGGAATGAAACGAAGCACTCTGGCAACCATCGTTGCATTGGCTGCCGGAACCATGAATGTGCTCCCCTGGGGAGGACCGACCCTAAGAGCCGCATCTGCTTTGGGGGTTCCTGTTATGGAACTGTTCAGCCCCATGCTCATTCCCGTACTAGCAGGTTTACTTTTGGTAGTGCTGTTGGCTTACCGAATGGGCGCCAAAGAACGCAGCTTCATTGAATTCAAAGACCTACCGAGTGCGACCGAAGAGCGTCCCTCGGAATGGGAGCGACCCCGTTTGTTTTTTGTAAATATATTCCTGATCATCATTTCTATTAGTGCCTTATTGAGTGGTATTGCGCCCCCGCACATCATTTTTATTTTGGCATTTTCAGTAGCACTTTTGATCAATTATCCCAATTTAAAAATACAGGCGGAACGAATCAATCATCATGCAAAGTCGGCACTGTTGATGGCGGGCATATTATTTGCTGCGGGTTGTTTTACAGGAATCCTAAAAGGCAGTGGAATGATTGACGCCATGGCGGAGGCAACCGTAGCCTATATTCCCAATTGGATTGGCAGTCATTTGGCAGTGATTACCGGGCTTGTTTCCATGCCAGCGAGTATGCTGTTTGATCCGGATTCTTTTTATTTTGGGATACTACCGCTTTTGGGGAGTACTGCAGCGCACTTTGGCGTTGATGCCATTGAAGTGGGAAGGGCAGCCATTTGTGGTCAAATGACTACAGGTTTTCCCATCAGTCCACTGACGGGATCTACTTATTTACTGGTAGGATTGACAGGTATCGACCTAGGGGATCATCAACGCAAATGTTTTCCCTATGCCTTCTTGGTAACTGTGGTCATTTTAGTTGTTGCATTAATTGTTGGAGCAATAAGTTTATAGCGAATGAAAAAAATACGCATAGGAAGTGGAGCAGGATATGCTGGAGATCGATTGGAACCGGCTCTTGATTTAATGCAAAACGCAAATTTGGATTATATCTGTTTTGAATGTCTCGCCGAACGGACCATTGCGATGGCGCAGCAAGAAAAAATGCATCAGCCCGACTTGGGTTACAATGCGATGTTTACCTATCGCATGGAGCGTGTCTTGCCTTTGGCCATGGAAAAAGGGGTCAAGGTAATCACCAATATGGGTGCCGCTAATCCAGAAGCGGCTTTGCAGAAAGCGTATGAAATTGCCCAAAAACAGGGCATTAAAAAAATCAAGATCGCAGCAGTCTTGGGGGATCAAGTTTTGTCCTTGGTGCAGCAGACCCCGGATTTAAAAATATTGGAAAGTGGAGCACCGCTAGAGACTTTAAAAGAGCATATTTTTTCTGCCAATGCCTATTTGGGTGTTGCTCCCATCCTTGCCGCTTTGGAAGCGGATGCCGATATTATCATCACCGGACGGGTGGCGGATCCTTCTTTGTTTTTGGCACCCATGATTCATGCCTTTGGTTGGGATTTAACCAATTATGACCTTCTTGGAAAAGGTACTTTGGTGGGACATTTGTTGGAATGTGCTGGACAACTTTGCGGGGGTTATTTTGCCGACACTCAAAAAAAACAAGTTCCCAAATTGGAACACCTAGGCTTTCCCTATGCTGAAATCAATGCTGTTGGTGAGGGTTTTGTATCCAAACTTGAAAAAAGCGGAGGCTCGGTCACTACCGCCACCTGTACGGAGCAATTGCTATATGAAATTCACGACCCGGCTGCCTATATCACCCCGGACTGTGTTGCCGATTTCTCAGCTGTGGAGTTCTCCCCTTTGGCGAATAACAAAATTGCTTTTTCCAAGGCGACTGGGAAGGCTGCGACTGCTTTTTACAAAGTCAGTGTGGGGTATAAAAATGGTTTTATTGGTGAGGGACAAATCAGCTATGCAGGTGCCGATTGTTTGGAACGGGCAAAATGGGCCGCTCAGCTGGTGCAGCAACGCATCCAAAGCCTACATCCTCAGCTACTCCCTTTGGACATCGATTATATCGGATGGAATTCAGTAACTCCCAACCCCAAAAAAACCAGTGCGCCTCCGACAGAAGTACGCTTGCGTGTCGCCGGAAAAACCAATACACGTGCGGAAGCCCAACATATCGCCAATGAAGTGGAAGCCTTGTATACCAATGGTCCGGCAGGAGGCGGGGGAGCCAGTAAAAAGCTCGAAGCACTCGTTTCCATTGCCTCTGTTTTACTGCCCAAAGATCAAATCGATGTTCAACTTATTTTTAAAGAAATCAATACATGAGACTTGGTGAAATTGCACATGCCCGCTCTGGGGACAAGGGGAATATTTCCAATATTTCCTTAATCGTATATGATTCCAAGGACTATGCCTTGGTGGCAGCAAAAGTGACACCGGCTGTTGTAAAAGCCTGGTTTGCAGGGCAAGTTAAGGGAGAAGTTATTCGCTATGAATTACCACAATTGGGCGCATTGAATTTTGTTTTATTTGAGGCGTTAAAAGGCGGAGTAACTTGTGCTACAAGTTTGGATAAACACGGAAAAACGCTCAGCTCAATTTTACTGGAAATGGAAATTTAATCCATTTTAATGGGCAACCGTTCGTTTTAGAAAATAAAAAACCCCGTCCAAAAGAACAGGGTTTAGCATTATTAATTTGAAAATCAGTGAAGATCAAAACGATCGAGCTGCATCACTTTGGCCCATGCTGCGACAAAATCCGTAACGAATTTCTCGGAGGCATCCGCACAAGCATAAACTTCTGCCAAAGCACGAAGTTGTGAGTTCGACCCAAAAATCAGGTCGGCACGGGTGGCAGTCCATTGTACAGCTCCCGTTCCACGATTCTTCCCGTCAAAGGTTTCTTCACTGTCCGACTGCGCTTCCCATTTCAGATTCATGTCCAAAAGGTTGACAAAAAAATCGTTCGTAAGCGTTTCGGGTTGGTGGGTAAAAACACCATGCTGACTTCCATCGGCATTGGTATTCAGTACGCGCATTCCTCCAACAAGCACGGTCATTTCTGGTGCTGTCAAACTCAACAAATGAGAGCGATCCAACAACAATTCTTCGGCATGCCGGTCTTGTCCAGCAGCAAGATAATTTCTAAAACCATCGGATTTTGGCTCCAATACAGCAAAAGAATCTACATCGGTTTGATCTTGAGAAGCATCGGTTCGTCCGGCACTAAAAGGCACTTGGACAGCGTGTCCAGCTTTGCTGGCAGCGGCTTCAATCGCAGCATTTCCTCCCAAAACAATCAAATCGGCGAGAGATACTTTTTTATTACCTCCTTTGGCATTAAATGCTCCTTGGATTTTTTCCAATGCAGCAAGTACCGTATCCAAAACTTCGGGTTGATTGACCTCCCATTGGCGTTGAGGTTCCAAACGAATCCGGGCACCATTGGCACCACCGCGTTTGTCGGTTCCGCGATAGGTTGCGGCAGAGGCCCAAGCCGTTTTAACTAGATCTGCAATAGAAATCCCAGCAGCAAGAATGTCTTTTTTCAAAGCTGCAATATCCTGATCGTCTATCAATGGGTGATCCACTGCGGGGAGTGGATCTTGCCATACCAATACCTCGGCAGGCACTTCTTTTCCTAAATAGCGTACCACGGGGCCCATATCGCGATGGGTTAATTTGAACCATGCCCGTGCAAAAGCATCGGCAAATTCCTCTGGATTTTCGTGGAAACGTTTGGAGATTTTAGCATAGGCAGGATCTACTCGCAATGCTAAATCTGTAGTGGCCATCATGGGTGCATGACGTTTGTTGGGGTCGTGTGCATCGGGGACAGTATCCGAAGCAGCTCCATCTTTGGGACGCCATTGATTGGCTCCTGCCGGACTTTGATACAATTCCCATTCGTGACCCAAGAGGGTGTCGAAATAGCTATTGTCCCATTGCGTGGGTGTGGCTGTCCAAGCTCCTTCCAATCCACTGGTTATGGTATCTACTCCTTTTCCACTGCCAAAACTACTTTTCCAGCCAAGTCCTTGTTCTTCTATGGAAGCCCCTTCGGGTTCAGCACCCAACAGGGCAGCATCTCCGGCACCGTGTGTTTTTCCAAACGTGTGACCTCCGGCGATAAGGGCTACTGTTTCCTCATCGTTCATGGCCATACGGGCAAAGGTTTCGCGGATATCAACTGCCGAAGCCAAAGGATCGGGTTTGCCGTTGGGTCCTTCGGGATTGACATAAATAAGTCCCATTTGAACAGCACCTAAAGGGTTTTCCAAATGGCGATTTCCGGTGTAGCGTTCGTCGCCCAACCATTCGGTTTCTGGCCCCCAATAGGTATCAATTTCAGGTTCCCACACATCTTCTCTTCCTCCACCAAAACCAAAGGTTTTCAGTCCCATGGATTCCAAAGCGCAATTTCCAGTCAAGATCATAAGATCTGCCCAAGAGAGTTTTTGTCCATATTTTTGTTTGATCGGCCAAAGCAGGCGTCGGGCTTTATCCAAGTTGCCGTTGTCGGGCCAGCTGTTGAGCGGTCCAAAACGCAAAGTTCCCGAGGCAGCCCCCCCTCTTCCGTCACCAATACGATAGGTTCCGGCACTGTGCCAAGCCATTCGAATGAAAAAAGGACCGTAATGCCCATAATCTGCCGGCCACCAATCTTGCGAATCCGTCATAAGGTCGAAGATGTCTTTTTTAACGGCGTCCAAATCGAGGCTTTTAAAAGCTGCGGCATAGTCAAAATCTGCTCCCAAAGGGTTGATGATGGGTGCGTTTTGATGTAAAATTTTTAAGTTTAATTGATTGGGCCACCAATTGGCATTGGAGTATACACCCGAGGCAGTATGCCGTTGGGTTGCAGGGGCAAAAGGACATTTGCCACCACTAGAAGTGTTTGCATGGGGATGATTTTCCATAATTTTATTTTTAAGACTTTAAAGGAACAAAAATTTTTAAGCAAAGTAGTATCAAAAAATATATTTTAAATCAATTTGGTTATAAGCTTTGCCTATGTATTTGAGTTTGCCCCTAGGAGTTTATTTCATAAGATTAATAATAGGATTGCGATTCATGAGTTTTAATTTTCAGAAGAATTTAAAAAAACTTAATTTTATTACTTATTAAATCCTTTCAAATGTTTCGATTGCCGCTAGTCCTTTTGGGAATACTATCCCTCAGTTGTTTTATTAGTTGTGAAAGGGGCCCTAAAAATACAGCTCAAAAACGACCCAACATCATTTTTATCATGTCTGATGATCACGCCTATCAAGCCATATCGGCTTATGATGATCGATTTATTCAGACACCCAATATTGACCGAATTGCCAAAACGGGAATACGTTTTACCAATGCCACGGTGACCAATTCCATTTGTGCGCCGTCCAGAGCAACCATTTTGACCGGTAAGCATTCGCACATCAATGGAAAAATCGATAATCATTTTCCGTTTGACACGACCAATGTTACTTTTCCACAAATTCTTCAAAAGGCAGGTTATCAAACGGCCATGTTTGGAAAATTGCATTTTGGCAACAACCCCAAGGGCTTGGATCAGTTCAAGATTCTTCCGGGTCAAGGATCCTATTACAATCCCGATTTTATTACCAAGGAGGAGGGAACGATTAATATTAAAGGCTATGTGACCGATATTATCACCGACCTTACTTTGGACTGGTTGGAAAACGAGCGCAAGCCCGAGGCTCCTTTTATGTTGATGTATTTGCACAAAGCACCCCATCGCTCCTGGTTGATGGCGGAACGGCATATGGAGGAATTTACGCAACGTCGTTTTCCAGAACCTTCCACTTTATTTGATGATTACAAAGGACGACCTGCGGCAGATGAAGCAGAAATGAGCATCCTTACCCACATGAGTTGGTCTGGAGATTCCAAAATTTTACCCGAAACCATGGATGCCATGAGTGTTCCTGAAATTGGCATCGACAAGCTTCGGTTTAAATTTGGAGTAGATCGATTGGATTCCACTCAGATGAATAATTTTATGCAGGCTTATTCCAAAATAAACGAGGAATTTATAACCCATTATCCCTCACTGTCGGAAGAAGATAAAATGCGTTGGCGGTACCAACGCTATATGCAAGACTATTTGGGAACCATCAAAGCTGTGGACGAGAATGTGGGGCGACTGTTGGATTATTTGGAAACCCATGATTTAATGGAAAATACGCTTATTATGTACACGTCCGACCAAGGATTTTATTTGGGCGAACACGGCTGGTTTGACAAACGATTTGTATACGATGAATCTTTTAAAACCCCGTTATTGGTGTCTTGGCCAGGAAAAATTGCAGCGGGAACAACATCTGATGAAATGGTTCAAAATCTGGATTTTGCGCAGACTTTTCTTGACATTGCCGGAGTGGAAGCACCCAACGATATGCAAGGAGAAAGTTTAGTTCCCTTGCTCACCGGTAAAATAGAAGATTGGAAACGAGAGGCCGTCTACTACCATTATTATGAATATCCCGCAGAGCATATGGTCAATCGCCATTACGCTATAGTGACCAAAGAATACAAGCTCATTCATTATTATTTTGACTTGGATTATTGGGAGTTGATTGACCGAAAAAAGGATCCCAAAGAGTTAAACAATGTCTATGACGATCCCCAATACGCTGAAGTTCAAGCGCGTTTGCATCAAGAACTTGAGACGATTCGAGAAAAGTACGGCGATAGCGATGCGATCAGTCAACAGTATATTGACGTGTTTATGGACGACGTTGAAAAGAACGGTATTTTTGGCGTCAACGAAACGCGATTACAAGAGATCATCGCAAAGCGCAAGACACAAAAACAATAATTCGTTGTTACATTCTGGTTTGATAGGTATATAATTCATAATACCTTCCTTGTGCCTCGATCAATTCCTGGTGTTTGCCCCGTTCTACGATGGCACCATTTTCAATGACTAAAATTTGATCGGCTTTTTGAATGGTACTCAATCGGTGAGCAATCACAAAAGTGGTTCTATTTTGCATTAAAACAGCCAAACTTTTTTGGATAAACGCCTCGCTTTCGGTATCCAAATTGGAGGTGGCCTCATCGAGTATCACAATACGGGGTTGCGCCAAAAGTGCACGAGCAATTGAAATACGTTGTTTTTGACCGCCGGAAAGTTTAACGCCCCGTTCTCCAATGAGTGTGTCCAACTGATCGTCAAAACGATCGGTAAATTCGTTGACATAGGCCCCTTGGACAGCAGCCAACAAATCGGCTTCAGAGGCATCGGGACGCGGAAAAAGTATGTTTTCCCGTATGGTTCCTTCATACAAAAAATCGTCTTGAAGCACCACCCCCAACTGACTGCGATAGCTTCCTAAATCCACTGTGGCTAGATCAACGCCATCGACGAAAACGGTTCCCGAAGTGGGATTTAAAAATGCGGCAACCAAGCCCGCAATGGTCGATTTTCCGGAACCCGAGGAACCGACCAAAGCCGTTACACTTCCTTGGGGTGCATCGAAGCTAATATTTTGTAGAACTTCACTTTTGTTGTCATAGCTAAAAGAAATATTTTCGAAGCGCACTGCACCGCTAAGGGGGGGTAAATGAACGCTGCGCTTTTCTGGGTCGTTTTCTTCTTCGAGTTGCATCAACTCCTGGGTGCGATCCAATCCGGCAAAAGCTTCCGTCAATTGACTTCCTATATTACTCATCTGTACGATGGGAGCGATCATAAACCCTAAAAAAAGAGTGAACGAGACAAATTCTCCATAAGTCATGGTGTTTTGCATGATAAAATAACCACCAATACCCATGATACCGGCAGAGGCCAATCCCAATAGAAAGGTGGAAGAACTTGTCATAATCGCCGTGGCGGTGAGACTTTTTTTCACATTTAAATAAAGTTTTTCCACCCCATCTTCAAACACCTTTTTTTCTTGTTCTTCGGCATTAAAACCCTTGATGACACGAATTCCGTTTAGCGTTTCGGTCAACCGTCCTGTAACCTCGGCATTGATTTTTCCACGAGCTCTAAAAATTGGACGAATATATCCAAAGGCTTTCAGGGCAATTACGGCAAAAATGAGTACTGGCGCAAGGACAAACAAGGTCATCAGCGCATTAATTTTAATTAAAATAACCAGCGAAATTACAGCCGTGAGACTTCCTCCAATAATCTGTACCAAACCCGTTCCAACCAGATTTCGAACGCCTTCTACATCCGTCATCACACGAGAAACCAAAGCTCCGGATTTGTTGTTGTCAAAAAAGGAAATAGGCAGTCGCAAAAGTTTTTGTTGAACCGTGGCGCGCAGTATGGAAATCAAATGTTGGGCTTCCACGCTCAACAATCTTGTCAATGAAAACGAACTGACCGATTGAAATAAAAGGGCTGCACAAACCAAAATCAAAAGCAGGGTTAACGATTCCGTGTTTTTGGAAGGAATTACCTCATCAATCAAGTTTTTACTTGCATAGGGGAGCACCAAGCCGGAAAGGCTTCGAATGATGATCAGTAGCAGTCCAATCAAAACGATTTTTCTTCGGGGCCAAATAAATTCCTTAAATGCCCAGCGAAATGAAACTTTATTTTTACTCATAAATTGATTTTAGGTGATAAAACAATGCATTCCGTTGTTTTTCAGCGAATAATATTACAGCAAACCTTAAAGATTTCCTTTTTTCATTTCCGCAATAGCATAATTGGCGGCTCGTGCGGATAGTGCCATAAAGGTCAGCGATGGGTTTTGAGTCGAGGTTGAGGTCATGCAAGCGCCGTCGGTGACAAATACATTTTTACAGTGGTGCAATTGATTCCAACGGTTGAGCAAAGAAGTTTCGGGATCTGTTCCCATGCGTACCCCGCCCATTTCATGAATATCATTTCCGGGGCGTCTTTTGTTGTCTCGGGTAACGATATTGACAAAACCTGCCTTGGTGTACATTTCGGAGAATTGCTCAAAAAAATCTTGGATCATCTTTTCATCATTGTCATCATAATCCACATCGATATTCAGTTGAGGGATCCCCCATTGATCCACGATTTCCGGATCCAAATGAACTTGATTGAACGCTTTGGGAAGGGTTTCCCCCATCATGTGAGAATTAACATTCCAAATTCCACTTTCTTTGGTTTGTAGGAGTTGCTCTTTCAATGAATCTCCATAACCTTCCCGTTGGGTGAGGCGTTGGCGAGAGGCACCAAAACCTGCCGCATACCCTCTCAGAAAATCCGTCTCTTGACGATAGACATTTCGAAAACGAGGAACGTAATGTGAGGTGGGCTTGGCCCCTTCGGTGGTTAGGTTGGGAAAGCCTTCGTATTGCGCGTTGATCGTCGCTCGATAGTTGTGGAAGGCAATGTATTTCCCCATCAATCCATTGTCATTTCCAAGTCCGTTGGGAAAACGTTTTGATTTTGAATTAAGGAGAATTAAATTGGTGTTTAAAGTTGCTGCGGTGACAAAAACCACTTTGGCAAAATAGTCAGTCTGCTCCTTGGTTTGCGCATCGATGACACGCACGCCCACTGCTTTTTGTTGGTCTTCGTCATATAGGACAGAATGAACTACAGCATGGGGTCTAAGGGTTAAATTACCCGTTTTTAACGCCCAAGGAATTAGTGTTGAATTGACATTAAAATAGCCTCCCAACGGACAACCCCGTTGACAAATCTGACGGCTCATGCACAAGCCTCTTCCCTGTTCAATAAACTGGGGTTTGCTTTCGGTAAGGTGGGCGCAACGTCCGTAAATCACATGCCGATCGGCGTAATGCTTTTTCATTTCTTTGCTGAAATAGTCTTCCACGGCGTTGGTTTCCCAGGGCTTTAAAAAATCGCCATCGGGCAAAATATCCAAACCGTCCTTGTTGCCACTCACTCCCACAAAGCGTTCCACATAGGTGTACCATTCCGCCAAATCCTTGTAGCGTATGGGCCAATCTACAGCATAACCATCACGAGCCGGTCCTTCGAAATCAAAGGAACTCCAGCGTTGTACCTGCCGCGCCCACATGATGGATTTTCCACCCACCTGATAGCCTCTGATCCAATCAAAAGGTTTCACTTGACCATAGGGATGCGCATTGTCTTTAACAAAAAAATGTTTAGCATCTTCCCGAAACGCATAACAACGGCTGGCAATGGGATTTTCTTCTTTGTCCTTGGTGGTGAGTCGTCCTCGGTGTTTAAATTCCCAAGGTTGCCAATTGGTAGTGGGATAATCTTTGATATGTTCCACATGGGGGCCACGTTCTAATAAAAGTGTTTTAAAGCCTTGTTCACTAAATTCTTTGGCGGCCCAACCGCCGGACATTCCTGCCCCAACTACGATGGTATCAAAAGTATTGCTTTTCATAAGAGGTCTTGTACTAAGGGAACACTGCCCAAATAGCGCCCAGGCATAAATTCAAAATCGAGATAATTTTTCATATAATTCTCCGAACTCTCGAAATGTAAAAGAGAATATTGTTTTAGGGGGTTTATAAGGCTTTTGGAAAGGCTTTGATCTTCATAAGCTTGGATCAACAGTGCTTTTTGTGCTTCAACACTCAGTGTGGTGAGGGTACTGCTTGTGGTGGCTGCAAGCCTTGTTTGAAAGGCTTCAAAACCCTCCAAAAAAGCTTTTATTTTTTCAGATTCCATGCAGTCGTTGACCATGGTTAATACAAAATCTTGACGACTTTCGGGGGTTGGAAACTGTGCTACATCTTCGGGGAGTAGGTTGTTGGACAACCAACCGATAAGGTCCTGTTGTTCTTTTTTGAGAGTGGGTAAATTAGTATATACTTTCTCGGGGCTTAGGCTGCAAGCATAGGGGATAAAGCTGAGCCCTCCGGCAAGTATTCCAAGTTGTTTAATGGCATTTCTACGGTTCATGGCGATTGCTGCTCCCTGAGCGTTTTTCATTAAATAAATAGTCCTTCGAAATTACTAAATTTTGAAGGATATCGAAATGAAATTGTGGAATAAGTAAAAAAGGAGTAAGGCGAAAGGCACTTTTTTCTGGAACGTTCAACAACAAATCCAAAGTGGTTTCGCCCTAAAAGCTATAGAAAGGTTGGCGTTAAGGCACTAACTTATCAAAGTCCTTTTCGGATTACAGCTGCGGTTTTATGATCGCCCGTATGGCTCCAACCCGGGGGCATGACAATATATTTAAGCTTATTTAAAATACCCGGTGCAAAAAACACATCTCTTCCCAAAGTGGTGAATTCGCTAAAATAGATGTCCCAAAAATTTCCCGAATTGATGGGGCGTGTAATGCCGTATTCCGGCGGAACCTCCTTTTGCTCTTCTTGATAGGTGCCAAACACCCGATCCCAAATATTGAGCAAATTGCAATAGTTGGTGTCTAAATAGAGCGGATTTCGAGAATGATGCACCCGATGATGCGAAGGCGTTAGCATGATTTTATTTAAAAACCCAAAACGAGCATCTTTGATCAAATTTTCGCCCACGTGGATAAAAGCACCGTAGGTACCATCGATAAACATAATGACAAACAACATCGTGGGTTCTACCCCCAACAAAATACAAACGGTGGTGCGGATGGTGTCGGCATAGGTGCCTTCAAAGAAAAAATGGGCATAGGTCACACTGAGATTCATGTCCTCGGGGGTGTGGTGTGTGGCGTGAAAACACCAAAACAAACGGACTTTGTGTCCGAGATAATGATAGATAAAATGTCCAAATTCCCATACAATATAACCGTATATAAATCCATACCAAGTAAAGGGTGCTTTGAAAAGCACATACGGACTTAAAAACCCAATACACAAAGCCACCATCCCGATGGAAACAAATCGTCCCACGATGCGATTGAACACATAGATCAGAAAAATGGCTTTATAAACTTTGGTTTGTGGCTTTTTGTAGAGCCTTCCCAAAAAAACTTCAATAACAATTAAAAATGGAATAATGGGAGCAATCAGTGCTGTGATGCCCTCGTAGGTGAGTAGGGCTTCATAGTTTCCTTCAGCCAGAATATTAAAAAATCTTTGGACACCAAAAAAGCCAACGATCTCATTCCAAAGGGTTTGTAGTATTTCCATGGGGGTTAAATTTGATTCAAGATAAAAATTTATCCCAAATCAAAGCGATGATTCCCTTAAGAATCTTTCAACATATCTCTAAAAATAAAAATAAGAGTAATGATCATAGTAACGACAACAGTAACAGCAACGAGGGTCATGAGAATTGATTTATGTTTTTAACAGCAACAAAATTACATTTTATTCCCAACCTAAATAAAGGCACATCAATTTTTTTAATATACTTACCAAAATTCCGTGGGTTTACTTAGTTTCGCAGTTTGATTTTAAGGGAGAAAAGGTTCAGCTAAAATTCTCTACAGTAAAGGGTTAAAAAATGACTAAACAAACGATAATGAGTGAGCGTAAAATTGATGTCCTGTGTGTAGGAGAGGTATTGATTGATTTTATTGGTCATCAAATTGGTGCAACCATCGATGAAACACGTGATTACCATCGCTATTTGGGAGGGTCACCGACCAATGTAGCCATGAACTGCTCCCGTTTGGGCTTGCAGTCCCAACTGATTTGCACGGTGGGAAAAGATGGTTTTGGCAGCTATATATTCAAACGACTCAAAGAAGTGGGCGTTATTACCAGTGGGATTCAAACGCTAACGAACAAACCCTCCAGTGTGATTTTTGTGTCGCGCACCGAGGGAACACCAGACTTTATTCCTTATCGCGAAGCCGATGCTCACATTGAAGAATCGCAGATTTCTTCGGAGGTATTGGCACAATCCAAGATTTATCATACCACTTGTTTTGCGCTGAGTCGCTTGCCCGCTCAAAAAACCATACTCACCAAAGCCGAAGAAGCCTACCGTTTGGGGTGTAAATTGAGTATAGATTTAAATTATGCCGATGAGCTCTGGGATTCCAAAGCAGCAGCCTTTGAAATCATCAAAGCCTATTGCGCTTTCAACCCCTTGATCAAAGTTAGTGCGGATGATATGTTTCGACTCTTTGATAAAACCTTGTCGCACGACGAAATTTTCGACTTTTTCCATCAAGCGGGTGCTGAATTGGTATGTTTGACCTTGGGAGGCGATGGCGTCAAATGTGCTCAAAAGGGAAAAGCAACGATTGCATTGCCCGCCATTAAATTGGAAAAAATCATGGATGCCACAGGAGCCGGAGATGCTTTTTGGTCCGGATTTTTATTTGCATATATCAAAGAAAAACCGATCACCGAATGTTTGCAAATTGCGCTCAAATTGGCCGCTTTAAAATTGCAAAATATCGGCAGATTGCCCAATAATATTAATGTGATTTCCGAACTTTTGTAAGGACTAATGCTCAGCTATGCGTATGCAAAAAGACAAGAATTTATTTCAGGGAGTAATGCTCAACGCCTATCCCGACAGCATCGGGGATCGGCTCGGAGATTTAATTAGCGTATTGCAAAAACCGGAATTAAAAGATTGCTTTTCTTTCTTTTATGTATTGCCTACTTTTTTCAACAGCGATTTGGATCGTGGTTTTTCCATTATAGACTATCAAATCAACACAGCACTGGTTACGCCTGCCGATTTGGAGGCTTTGGAGGCATTGCAAATCCAGCTGAAATTCGATATTGTATTGAATCATCTTTCGGTGGCATCTCCCCAATTTGAAGATTTGTTGAAACACGGAGATGCCTCAAAATACAAAGACTTTTTTATCCATTGGAATCGTTTTTGGGAGGGAGAAGGAACTTTAGGCGAAGATGGGGTGCTGCAACCCAAAGCGGAGCATTTACAAAAACTGTTTATGCGAAAGTCGGGGCTGCCCATTCTCAAAGTGCGCTTTCCCGACGGATCAGAGCCTGCCTATTGGAACACCTTTTATCAAAAAGTAAGCTATTCCCCTTTAAACCGAGAAGATGTTGCGAATTTGGAAATACCCGAAAGTGATGCTACGGCATTGTTGGCGGCATTTAACGAACACCTGATTCAACACGAATCTCCGGAAGGGTTTAGCGATACAAAAAATCCATTAATTGCCGAAAAACTCATTGCAGTAGCGTATAAAAAAAGGAGCTATTTGGGGCAAATGGACGTAAACGCCAAATCGCCTTTGGTTTGGGAGTTTTATGAAGCAACGCTCAAACAACTCAGTGCGTTTGGATGCAAAATTCTGCGCTTGGATGCTTTTGCCTATTTGCATAAAGAAATTGGGCAATCCAATTTTTTCAACAAACCCGGCACTTGGGATTATTTACGGCGCATAAAAAGCATAGCCGATCGATACAATTTACTGTTGTTGCCCGAAATTCATGCCGAATACGGATTGGGACTTCACCAAGAAGTGGCGGCTGAAGGCTATCCCATCTACGATTTTTTCCTTCCCGGATTAACCCTACACACCCTCGAAAAAGCATCGACTTCCGCACTTAAAAAATGGATGGCAGAATTGCTCGAAAACAACTATCAAACAGTTCATATGTTGGGTTGCCACGATGGGATTCCGGTTTTGGATTTAAAGGGAAAAGCAAAAGAAAACGGTTTTACTGAAGGCTTGCTGTCCGATACGGAACTCCAAGAAGTCATGGATACGGTGATGCAACGGGGAGGGCGTGTCAAAAACTTGTACGACGCCGAAGGGAATAAAATCTCCTACTATCAAATCAATGCCACTTTTTATAGTGCCTTGGGCGAAGATGATCAAAAAATGCTGCTTGCCCGCGCACTTCAACTTTTTATGCCCGGAATTCCTCAGATTTGGTACTTGGACATTTTTGTGGGAAAAAATGATATCGAAGCTGTCGAAAAAGGGGGGAAAGACAGCCATAAAGAAATTAATCGAAGCACGCTTAGTTTGGCACAGATTGAAGCAGGGTTGAAAAAACCCGTGGTACGCCAACAGTTGGAACTCATCCGCCTGAGAAATACGTCTAAAGCTTTTTCGGGGCAATTAATTGTTCAACCCACAGCAGACCACCGATTGGATTTGACGTGGAAAAAGGAAGACGAAAGCTTACAATTGCTAATCGATCTCAAAAAATTAGAGGGACACATCGTTCACACGCGAGCAACAGACGTTCAGACCATTTCCTTAAAATGCTAAGACAGCATTAAAAAAACAAAGGAAAAAGAAAGGCAACAAGCGCCACCCAAATGGCATAAATGGGAAGAAAAAACCCGATGCTTTTTTCAATTAGAATAAGATCGCCGCGCCCTCGGACGGCGGAAAACAACTGTTTCGCGATGCTCAAAAGATGGGTCAACATCAAAAGATTGAGCCCAAGAAGCGCCGTGCGATTGGCTGAAAAACCATATGCAAACAACCGTGATCCAAGTGCCGACAAGGCAAAAAGATTATCCAAAAGACACAGTCCGGCAAGTAGGAATAAAATAAGCAACTGAAATTTACTTTTCCCTCCGCTATCATGATCCGTTAATGAAAAAAGGATCAATGCCAGCACCGCAATAAGGATGATATTAAACGCCAAAAGTAGTGCTCTATCGATAAAAAGATTTTTGTCTGAAAAATGTATGGCGACTGAAAAAATCAGCAACATTAAAAAGGCTAGGGGAGCAAATATTTTTGCGATTAAGGGCGCAATTTTACTCACCAAAGCAGTATTGTTGAAAAGGAGAAATGCAGTAACAACTGGGATGGCGGACAAACCCCAAAGGGCGATGTAGTCGAAATAAAATTGTTCTATTTGAAAACCAATCAAATCAAAAACACCGATGGTCAAGGCGGTGAATAAAATTCCTGCTAAAACAATCAATCCACCCATCACCAAAAGATCACCATTATAGCGCAAAAAGGCAACACGTTGGGAGGGGTTTCGCCATTCTGTTCCTAAATAAACATATCCAAAAAGGAACCAAAACAAGACGGGAATATGCAGGGCCGATAAAACAAAAACGGGGGAGTCTTCATTGCCCGGGAGAAGGTTTAAAAAAATAATGGAGGTGATCATCAAGCTGAAAGCCACCAAGAATTGACGCAAGGGAAGCGGACGTTTCCAAAAGAGATAAAGCAAAAGTGCTGGAAAGACAATACTTCCTATATTTCGTGGATAAAAATATTCGGGATCGATGTCAAAAAGCAGCGGAATTCTAGCGATTAATCCGGCGAGAAATGCGGTGAGAGCAACAATGCCCCATTCTTTGGGTGTTCCCCAACCCAACAGGGTTTTGGAAGGTTCCATTTCCGTTTTCATAGTATAGCTGAATTAAAAAAACAAAACTATTAAAATTCTTTCAATGGATATCAGGAAGAAAGCCTTCGGATTGCACCGACCATGATTTCGGAAATCCGTTGCCGTCAGACTGCGTGGCCATGCGGGCAAGAGCAATCAACAAACCTCCATTTCCTGGGAGATAGAGCCGCAATCGATCGTCTTGAAAGTTATGTCCGTTTTTGAGATAGGTATTTTTAATTTGCTTTTTTAATAAAAAGGTGACCGCTTTTTCGGGCAGCTGCAATCGAGTAGCGGTCATGGCCGCCATGGGAAAATCCCAGCCCCAAGAAGTGTCCCAACGCCAGTTGGTCTCCACACGTTCCAAGGTGTTTTTCATTTTTTCAGTATGTACGTCACGACTCAGAGGCGCAATGCTATAGGTGGCTAAAACACTCGGATGATCGCGTAATTGTTCGGGGTCATCATAGGGGTAGGGAGCACTTTCCACGGCCCAATAGACGTGTTCATCCCCCGGCAAGGGAGCCATTTTTTCGAGCTTGTTGTCCCATTCTGGATTTCTTTTTTGTCCCAAGCGTTCCCGCCAAAGTTGTGCCGTCTCTAGCCCCCATTTCCAATAGGTCAATTCGAAAGCGGGATTGAGCGTTGTAGAAGAAGGATAGCTCTCTTGTGAGGGAATTAAAAAGGGGCCTAAGTTATAACGCTTGGTAGTGGAATCATAACGCAGATAATCCGCCATAAAAGCAGCGGTTTCTTCTACTAGGTATTGGTATTTTGAAAGGATTTCAGCATCCTTTTTTTGACGATAAAGCCATTCCGCAAAATAGAGGAGGTGGGGTTGCTGCCAAATCAAATAGGAACCCACAGAGGATGCAGTTTCTCCCCCCCATATATCGGTCATTTTTTGCCAACGTACGCCTTTGTAACCCTGGCGGGCTGCAATGCGTTTTGCCCCATCAAAGGCAGTAAAATACCATTCCAATTGTTCTTCAAAAACCGTTGTATTTCCCCAAAGCGCAAAGGGAAGCAAATGCCACCAATGCATTTCAATATGAGGTTTTCCGTACCATGAATTAAAGGTAAGTCCGGTTTCTTGAGGGGGGTTGGGGGCACTGCAATTCACTTTTCGCAAATAGCGGGAAAGCACCATTCTGCGCTCTAGCTCAAAAGCTTGAGGGTCTTGCGTTGCCGAAAAGTCTAGGATGGCACCCCTCTCCCAATAGCGGCTTAATTGCGCAATACTTGTTGATTTTTCCTGTGCATAATCGAAGGTCTCATTTGTCTTTTCCTGCGGTGCGTAGGCGATTTTAAATTCCCAAGTATCTTCCGAGCTGTCTGGAAAAAATGCATAACCAAATGGTTTTTTTTCTAGGGGTAAAAGTGCTGTGGACGATTGAAAATGACTGAAATACAGTGTACGGTCCAATTGGCGTTGAATGGAAAAGCTTGTCGCGGAGAGGGTTTTAAGTTGAAGGCGTTTACTTTCTTGAGCATTATAATGGGTAGCTTCATCCAAAAACTCATCGGTGGGATAGGGAAAGTTGAGTTTAACCCCTAAGCTACCCCGGGAAATAAGTTCGGATTTGACCTTCACAAGTACCGCATCTTCCTCTTGCAGCGCGAGTGTCTCCACGGTGACCTTTGTTTGATCTACAGTAAAGGAGCTGAAAATCACTCCTGTATAAGGGTTTAAGGTTTGCTGTATGTTTTTGAGGTCGGAGATTGCTACGGGATTATTTTGTGTATCGTGGAGTATCCAACCCAATTGTGCCAAATGAATGCGGTGGGGGTTTTGGCGAAAATAATTGGAGGCAGCTGCCTGTCGCGCGTTTTTGGACTGAACGGCATAGGGAATTTTTCGTTCGGGAGCATTTTCCCAGCGTAGTGTTTCCGAAAAATCATATCCTACTGTATTGGGAAACGAATGCCATCCCCAATCAGAAAGGGTGCCCAAGGGAATCCCTTTTTGATAGTAGTCGGGAAAAGTTTGAAGCCCGGTGATGTCCACTGTCATGGCAAAGCTGCCATTTCCCACACTCAGGCTGTTTAAAGAATCCCGATGGTTGAGTTGCACTTGATGCCGTTCAAAAACAGCTTTGCGGGAAATCGTTTGGCAAATACTTGTTGAGCAAATGAATAGAAGTAAAATAAATATAGAGCGCTGCTTGTGCATGGTAAAATAACAATTCAAAAAATGATCCCTGTAAATTAAGCATAAATCCACATTCAAGCTTAAAAGCAACTTTCTTTTCAATATTTTTTTTCTAAAAACCACTCAGATTAGTTATCAATAATGCAATAAATATTTCAAAAATATGAGAATATGGCATTATTTAGCTTCATTTTTAATGAATTCTTAGGTAATAATTTTATGTGATTCAATAATTTTGTTCTGTTTAATCTATTGATGATTAAGCGATTAATAAACTATATAAACTTTAATGACAAATGGAAGATTTGACGAGCCTTGTTACGGCTCAAAACGACGTTTTTAGCCACGCCATTGACACGGTGTGGGTGGCATTATGTGCTGCTATTATATTTTTAATGGAAGGGGGTTTTGCCCTACTCGAAGCGGGATTTGTCCGCTCCAAAAATGCGATGAGTATCATTGCCAAAGTGATCATAGATGTCATCTTTGGAGGAATCGCTTTTTATATCGTGGGCTTTGGCATCGCCTATGGATATTCCAACGGCTGGTTTGCCTTTGATTTTGGAATTACTGACAACGATTTGGGCTTAGGACTGAATGTGTCGAATAAATTATTTTGGTTTATCCAGCTCGGTTTTGCCATAGCCGCCATTTCCATTGTTTCCGGAGCGGTAGCAGAGCGGATGAAACTTTGGGCCTATGCCCTTTTTGTAGTACTGTTTTGTGCCGTCATGTATCCTTTGGCAGCCAACTGGGTGTGGAATCCCAACGGTTGGTTAGCACTCCGTGGATTTAACGATTTTGCTGGTTCCTCAGCCGTTCACGCAATGGGCGGATTTTCTGCGTTGGCTGCGGCCATAGTGTTGGGTCCTCGTATTGGAAAATACGATGCCAATGGAACTGCCAATCCGATTCCGGGACACAATTTGCCCTTAGCCGCGGTAGGTGCCTTTATTCTTTGGTTTGGTTGGTTTGGTTTCAATCCCGGATCTACTTTGGGTGCTGTCGGAAATTGGGAATTGATAGGAACGGTAGTCGTCAATACTTTTTTAGCCTCTGCTGCGGGAGGTATTTCTACGATGGCTTATACCTATTTTAGATACGGTCAAATTGATATAACCATGGTGATCAACGGGATTTTGGCCGGTTTGGTGGCCATTACTGCCGGATGTAATGTCGTTGGCCCCAATGCCGCCATTTTGATTGGTGCCATTGCTGGGGTTTTGGTAGATGTAGCAGTGATTTATATCGATAAAATTAAAATAGACGACCCTGTGGGTGCCATAGCCGTGCACGGTGTCAATGGTTTGTTTGGTACCCTGGCTGTGGGTTTGTTTGCCGCCGAAGAAGGTTGGTTTATGGGAGGAGGAAGTGCCCTCTTTACCACCCAATTGATCGGTGTCCTCACCATCAGTATTTTTTCTTTTGTACTGACCTTTGTTGTGATGACACTCTTGAAGAAAACCATTGGAATTCGCGTTTCGAAACGGGAAGAAACCTCTGGAATCGATGCTGTTTCCTTCGGAGTAGAATCGTATACAACTTTTGAATAAATCTTATAAAATTATACAATGAAAAAAATTGAAGCCATCATACGCCCCTCTAAGTTAAAAGCCGTTCAAAAAGGATTGAAAGATGCAGGGATTCCTTGTATTACCGCAGTTCCTGTGAAAGGAACAGGTTTGCAAAAAACTTTTTCGGAACGCTATCGTGGAACGGAGCAATCCATGATTTTGCAGACCCGAACCCTGATCATTTGCATCGTCAGCGATTCCAATTTAGACGTTTGTGTAAATACAATTTTAGACCACGCCTCAGAGGGGAATGTAGGTGATGGGAAAATATTTATTTATCACGTGGAGGACGCCATTCGAATCAGTACGCGGGTCAAAGGAGGCGAAGCCATCATCTAAGGATTTATATTCATTAAAATAAGCCTCAGGTATTTTTTAGTACTTGAGGTTTTTTTATGGACCAAATTGAAAATCCCATCATCAATAAGGGCAAGGAAAAGATAAAAAACAGACTGGACAAAGGCAGCCCTAAATCCATAAGAAAACCAAAAAGCCAAGGTCCTAAAATGGCACCAAAGCGACCAAAACCCACCGAGAATCCAATTCCTGTGGTGCGAATTTCTACCGGATAAACCATTGTGAGAAAAGGCCAAATCCCATTAAATCCTCCTTGAACAAACAGGCCAATAAAAAAAGCGAGCACAAAAATGATTACAGAAAACAGCGGAAGGTTGCCGTAGAGCACCATTACCATAAACGCTAAAATCATAAAGCTAAGTATGGTTTTTTGAAGCCCTATTTTACTGCCGATATAACCGATCAAACTGGATCCAATGGCAGCACCCAGATTTAAAGTAACTCCGACATAAGTGGAAACCCCAAAACTCAAACCGGATTCATTGGCCAAGGTCGGCACCCAGCTTAAAACGGTATAAAGAGTCATAAATCCAAAAAAGACCCCCAGCCAAGAACGCCACGTAATTCCGATATAAGCCTTTGAAAATAAGGAAGTATAATGTATCGCTACCGTATCTTTTTCCAATTCGGGCAAAGCCTCCAAGGCGGCGAGCTGCATTTTAGCCCGGATGCGATTGATTTTTTCAAGGGCGTATGGAGGTCTTGTTTGGCTTAAAAAAGCAATCGAATCGGTCAAGATAAAAAGCACCAAAAGCAACATGAGTACAGAGATCAAGGCGGCGATAAAAAAGGCGGATCGCCAGCCGTAAAGGGGGATGTATTGTGCGCTAAAAAGCCCGGTTAAAATTGCTCCAACCGGCCAACCGGCTTGTACCAAGCCCACATTAAAAGAACGGTATTTTTCGGTTGAAAATTCTGCAGCGGTGGCAGCCATGGTAGGCAATAAGCCCCCGATTCCCAAACCGGTTAAAAAGCGCAAAAAGAGTAAAAGCGGATAGCTTTCACAAAAGGCAATCCCCAACATCCCAATGATTTCTAACCCCAAAGACAAGAAGAATGTTTTCCTACGCCCGATGCGGTCGGCCAAAGGCGCAATTAAAAAACAACCCAAGGTCATGCCCGCCAATGCGGCACTAAAAATCGATCCCATTTGTGTTTTGCTCAGGTCCCATTCCGCCATAATCTCCGGACTGGAAAAGGACACCAACATAATGTCAATCCCATCATTAAAATTTAATACAAAGCACAGCGCAACAATCAATTTTTGAAAGTTGGACATGGTTTCGGTGGATTTCATACGTAAGTTTTATGTTTATTGAGCCTCAAAAGCGGATGACAATCTTGTTTTCTCTACCTTCTTTGGCTCGATCGAAAGCGGCTTGCAATGCTTCAAAAGAAAAGCGATTGGAAATGAGCTGTTGCGGTTGGATTTGCTTTTTTTCAACATGTTGGATTACCTGACCAAAATCATACGGGTGCGTATACACTATGGAGGGGATGATGTTGATGCCTTGACGAACGACTTTTAGGGGCTGAAAAAAAGCGGGAGCTTCTGACAAGCCCACCAAGATAACTTCGGAGCCGTGGGGTGCTGCAGCAATAGAAAGTCCGGCAGAGGTTTTTCCTCCGGCACATTCAAAAACGGCACTCACCCCTGCTTGTTCCCAACAGCGGTGCAATTCTTCTTCAAGGTTTTCGGGATTCCCACTCATTTCACAGACACGTGCGCCCAAATCAACGGCCCATTGACATTTTTGGGGTTGTAAATCGGTTACTAAAACCTGATATCCCAAAGCAAGGGCGAGTTCTGCGAGTAACAGGCCCACAGCCCCCAAACCGAGGATAGCAATGGTGGATCCGGTGACAGCGGAACTGGAAAACAGTGCATGGTAGGCTACGGCTGTGGGTTCAATCACCACTGCGGCATCATCTGAAAGGGTGTCTGGAAGGGCCCAAGCAAAAGCTTCGGGTATCACCACCGTTTCGGCAAAACATCCCGGACGATTGAGTCCTACCACTTGCTTGTGAATGCAAATATTTCCTCTTCCTTGTAGGCAAAATTTACAATGACCACAGGGAATATTGGGTTCTATAACCACCCGCGTACCAATTTTGTTTTGTGCAACATCGGCACCTACTGCTTCAATAATCCCCACCGCTTCATGACCCAGCGTTAAGGGATAGGCAACCTTTCGATGTCCCAAAAAAACATGCACATCCGATCCGCAAATACCCACCTGAATCAGTCGCACCCGAACTTCACCCGGTCCGGGCCGAGGTACTTCTGACTGGCGAATGACAATCTTTCCCGGGGCTTCCAAATAACTTGCTTGCATCATTTTAAACATCAGCGTTTGCAGGGTGGATGATAAAGAAATCTTGAGGGAGATTCATAGAAAGGGATAATAATTGTTACCTCTAAAATTGTGATAGCGTAAAAATAACAGAATAAATCTAACCGATAGAAGCCTCTCTAAATTAAAAAAGAGAGAATGCTTTTTTTTCAGAGAGAATGCCTATTTTGATGCCTATTTTATTTTATAATGAAACCAAAAACTCAATTTTTTTTTCAAAGCCGTTGGCTGCTATTTTTTATTGTAACCCTCTTTTTGCTGCATCCTTTCTCAACCCAAGGGCAACTTCAAGGACTAAAAACGGAATACGAAGCAACTCCCCTCGGCATCGACCTCCCACAACCTCGATTTTCTTGGCAAATGCAAACCCATGCGGAGCAATTCAATCAGTATCAGAAAGCCTATCAAATCACGGTGTATGACGAAAATCAAAATACCGTTTGGGAAACGCAAAAAGTAAATTCGGCTGTGGCCTTGGGCATTCGCTATGAAGGCAGCCCCCTCAAAGCGCGCACCCGATATCTGTGGAAACTCAAAGTTTGGAATGAAAAAGATGCAGTTTTAGAAGCCGAAAGTTGGTTTGAAACCGGATTTATGGCTGCCCTTTCGCAATTTGAAAATGCTACATGGATTGGAAGTAATCAACTGTCTTTTTATTCGCAATACACTTCTGTTTATGCACTAGAATATACACTACAACTCCCTAATTTTGGGAGTGCTGCTATGGTTTTTGGTGCCAATGACGAACGCCTAAGGGATCGAAATTTAAACCTCCAAGGCGTAGAAAATACTCTGAACCAAAGCTACATCAAGATGGAACTAGACACCCGTGCTTTGCCGCAGGGAGGAGTGGCCCAATTCCATGTTTATCGGGTGGGTTATGCCCCGGGCGATAGCGATCAACAAGCCTTTGCTTCTTTTCCCATCAGTGCAGCCCTTTTAAACGCCGAAAATGCTCTGGAAGCGCATACGTTTTTTGCCTTTTCCAATTTTGGGATGTTTTCTTTTTATATTGACAAAGTGGATGCCGAGCATCGCATCAACCCCGATCCAGAAGGGGGAAGTCCTTATGGTCCAAAGGGTCTAAATTTAAATCCTATCGGTCCGGGAAATAATTTTATTTCGTATCCCATGGTGGCAGAAATTGGAGTGTCGGTACCCCGAGGACAGTCAGCGCAATTTTCTCAATTGCAGGTAAAAAACTATCGCTATCCCAACAACACCCTTTTTTCCTCTGAAGTACAACCCTTCGATTTTCAAAACGACCAGATTACAACACAGGATGGTGTATATACTGTAAACGCCGAAAAGGCAACCGTATTTGCAGTGGTGGATCCCAGTCATTCCGGAACACCGCTTTTACGAACGACCTTTGACCTTGCACCAAAAAAAATTGTTAAGGCTCGAATTTACGCCACTGCTCGTGGGATTTACGAATTATACCTCAATGGAAAAAGAGTGGGGGACGCCTATTTTAATCCAGGCTTGACCCAATACAACCGTACCCATTTGTATCAAACTTTTGATGTTACAGATTTATTGCTCGAGGGGAGTAATGCATGGGGGGTTGGGCTGTCGGAAGGCTGGTGGAGTGGAAATATTACTTACAGTGGTGAACATTGGAATTATTTTGGTGACCGTCAATCCTTTATGGGAAAATTGGTGGTTACCTATGAAGACGGCACCGAAACCATAATCAATACTCAGCCCAAAGATTGGAAGACCTTCGTGGAGGGGCCCATTCGTTTGGGGAGTTTTTTCCAAGGCGAAGTATATGATGCCCGCAAAGAAGCCGCCATTGAAGGGTGGACTTGGGCCAATTATGACGCCACTGCTTGGGCTCCAGCTCAGGAAATCAGCATGGAGGAGAGCTCCACCGCGGGTGAGGTTAGCGATCCGGAAGGGAGAAAACACGGCCTGGACTATTCGAAAATGAAGCTGACCGGACAGTTAGATCCCCAAGTTAAAATTCATTGGCAATTGCCGGCAAAAGAATTGTTTGAACCTCGTGCTAAAGTTTATGTCTATGACATGGGGCAAAACATGGTGGGCTTTCCAAGCATAAAAATCAAAAATGGAAAAGCGGGTACAAAAATACGCTTGCGTTATGCCGAAATGCGTTATCCGGATATGGAAGAATATGCCGAAAATAAAGGAATGATCATGTTGGAGAACATCAGAGCTGCATTGGCTCAAGATATTTATATATTAAAAGGAGGCGATGAAGTGATTCAACCTCGATTTACGTTTCACGGCTATCGCTATATGGAAGTGACCGGCTTGGACGCTCCATTACCTTTGGAGGCCGTATCCGGAAATGTACTTTCCTCGGTTGATGCAATCGATTCCTCCTTTAGCAGTTCGGATTCCTTGGTGAACAAATTATGGGAAAATATTACTTGGTCCTTACGATCCAATTTTCTTTCCATTCCCACCGATACCCCTGCAAGAAATGAGCGTATGGGATGGAGTGGTGACATCAGTGTTTTTTCAAAAACGGCTACTTATATGGCTTCGGTCAATAATTTCTTAAGACGGCATGCCTTGGCTATGCGCGAGACCCAAAGTGAGCAGGGACGTTTTCCTGATGTAGCCCCTATGGGCGGTGGTTTTGGGGGAACCCTTTGGGGCAGTGCCGGAATCGTTGTGCCCTGGGAAACCTATCAGCAATATGGCGATATTGATCTTTTGAAAGAACATTATCCCGCCATGAAAAAGTACCTTGCTTTTTTACAGTCCAAAGAAAATGAACTGGGCATACCTCTAGAGGGCCCTTTGGGGGATTGGCTAAGTCCTGAAGGGTATAAAAATGATGATACTTTGTTGTGGATGGCCTATTATATTTATGATCTGGACATCCTCCAAAAAACAGCTACCCTCCTTCGTTTACCCGAGGAAGCGAGTGTGTTTGAAACACAACTACAGCGCAAAAAAGCAATCTTCAATCGCGTCTATTTGGCGGCTAATGCCCAAAGCATTCGTTCTGGCATACAAACACGAAAAATGGGTGTGGTGGATGCTTCCCTAGATACTTCGGCGGGAACCCTCATGGATACACAAGCGAGTTATGCGATTCCACTCAACTTGGGAATTGTTTCAGACGAAACAGGAAAACAAATGGCAACACATTTGGTGCAGGCGATTCAGCGAGAAAACAAAGATGAGTTGGGCGTCATGCGGCCTCCCTACTCACTGATGACTGGATTTATCGGAACGGCTTCCATCAACGGGGCTTTGTCGCGCTATGGAAAGGATGCCGTGGCTTATGGACTGTTGACGCATCGCAGCTACCCCTCATGGTTGTATCCGGTGGTCAATGGGGCGACAACCATTTGGGAGCGACTCAACTCCTATACACACGAAAACGGTTTTGGAGGGAACAACAGCATGAATTCATTCAACCACTATTCCTTCGGTTCGGTGGCAGGATGGATGTATGAATATTCGTTGGGGATACAAAGAGCCCCCAATGCCCAAGGTTTTCAACATTTTATCTTAAATCCAAGGGTGGATCCAGAGCGAAGAATCACGCATGCCGAGGGATCGATCACGACGCCTTATGGTGTAATCGCAAGTGGCTGGAAAGCTACTTCAAGCGGAGGATGGGACCACCAATTTGAAATTCCTGCCAACACAACGGCAACTTTAAAATTACCCATAAACAAAAAGAGTAAACTCCAATTGAATGGGCGTAGGTGGCAACCAAAAAAGGAATGGGATGCCCGTACCGAATACTACCAAGTAATTGCAGATTTGCCCTCTGGGAAATATCACATCACTGTAGAGTAATGCCGAATCCATTCAAGGATGATTCTAAGGTGTTTTTAGACCCGCAATAGAGGAGTCGACAAAGTGTATTTCTTCTGCATTTTCGATTTTGGGTGCCTCAGCAGCCGAATCGATAGTCACCCGAGTAAAATGGATGTTTTTCGCCGGTTGTTCAGCACGTCCTTGAATAAGGATGCCATATTTTCCGCCATTGACAACGGTGACGTCTTCAAAATACAAATTTTCAATACGGGGCAGATGATTTCCTTCTTGAACCCCATAAATCCCGTAATAGGTATTGATTTTAAAAGCAGCTTCTTTGACCTGCCCAACGCTCAAATTTTTGACATAAACTCCATCCACAAAGCCTCCCCGCAGGGTGTTGGTTTTGATACGGATTGCACGATCCAAATTGGGACTGTCCATTACGCAGTTGATCACATACACATTTTTCACTCCCGCGGAGATTTCACTTCCCATGACCACCCCTCCGTGGCCGTCTTTCATCTGACAATTTTCTACAACGATATTTTCACTGGGAATATTGACGCGTCGTCCGTCTTCATTCCTGCCCGATTTTATGGCAATACAATCGTCTCCTGTATCAAAAATACAGTCGGTGATTAATACATTTTTAGAATATTCTGGATCACATCCATCGTTGTTGGGACCATGACTTCGGACGGTTACTCCCGAAATGGTGACATTGTTTGATTTTAAGGGATGAATAATCCAAAAAGGAGCATTTACAAAAGTCACATTTTCAACCAAAATATTCTTGCATTCAAATGGCTGAAAAAAGGCCGGACGCAAATGATGTCCGCGGCCAAAGATACGCTCTTCTACAGGGGTTTGCTCCCGATTGAAGGCATGCAATCGACCAATATTGTGCGCATCGTGCTGACTGGGGGTTCCTTCCAAATGACCATAGCTGTCCTTCCCGCTCCAAGGCCACCAATGTTCATTGTCGGCTTGACCGTCAAAAACGCCTTTTCCTGTAAGCGCAATATTTTCTTTCCCTTTGGCATAAATCAAGGGCGAGTAATTGTAAATTTCAATTCCTTCGTAGGAGGTATGAACGGCAGGTAAATAGGCTTCGGGATCGGTTTTGAAACGTACTGTAGCACCTTCCTCCAGATGAAGATTCACATTGCTTTCCAAATGAATAGGACCGCTCAGATAGTTTCCAGCAGGAATCAGCACACGCCCCCCTCCGGCTTGCGAACAATTAAGGATGGCTTGATGTATGGCTTGGGAGTCGTCCGTCAGTCCATCTCCTTTAGCACCATAATCCAAAACACTAAACGTTTGATCTGCAAATTGGGGGCGAAGGATGGTGTTCTTTATTTTTTCGGCTTGAAGCAGTATGGTGGAAGTTGATGTCGGGGCACAACCCAAAGTGAGTAATCCCAAGAGGACGATTAAAATTCGTTTCATTAGAGTAAAATATTTTAAGGGTTCAAGATAAAAATAACCCTCGAATAGTGCGCCGTGCATTTCCTTCTTTTCAAATTTTCTTTAAAAAAGGTATGGTTTATGGGTTTTAATGATTCTTACTTTTTTGAAAGCACTTATATTTATTCATTACTAATAAATGACTATAATGAATCCCATCACCACCCGTTTGAAAGCTTTTTCCATGATCCTTTTTCTTTTATGCTTCCTAGCCACTCATGGACAAACTCTAATTCCGCTATATGACGGAGCAGCACCGGGCTCCGAAGATTGGGATTGGGAAGAAGCCTATGTGGATGGGATCGTCAATGATGCAATTTTGTACAATGTTGTACATCCGGAATTACAATATTTTCCGGCACCGAAAGAAAAGGCCAATGGCACCGCAGTGATCATTGCTCCGGGAGGTGCTTTTCATATTTTATCCATGCAAAAAGAAGGGACTAAAGTGGCGGAATGGCTCAACACATTGGGAGTTGCAGCGTTTGTTTTAAAATATCGAGTCGTAAAAAGTGAAACTGACAATCCCTTTGAAGAGTTGAGACCTCTGATGGCTGATTTTGAAAAATTGGATGCGATCAACGCTCCCGTAGTAAAAATGTGTACGCAAGATGGAATCCAAGCGATGGACTATGTGCGTTCCCATGCCGAAGCAATGAACATCGATCCGCAGCGCATCGGACTGATGGGTTTTTCGGCCGGAGCCACCCTAACAATGTCTGTATTACTGAGTGCTCCTCAAGCTTTAAAACCCAATTTCGCGGCTCCCATTTATGCCTATGGCCCAGCCATTATAGGAACACAGATGCCTGAGAAAAGTACACCTCTTTTTGTGGGAGTGGCCAGCGACGATCAATTGGGCTTTGTTCCCCACAGTATTGCGCTTTACGAAAAATGGCAAGCAGCGCAATTTCCGGCGGAATTGCATATTTATGAAAAAGGAGGACACGGCTTTGGTATGGCAGTACAACAAACCAGCTCCGATCATTGGATCAAAGATTTTGAAAATTGGCTTTTTCGTCGGGCTTTGATTGGGCAACAATAATCTTTTTTCTTTTCAGATGATTCAAAAAATAAATGGTTTAAAATGGACTAAAAAAAGCGGATCACTATCCCTGTTCTTTTTATTTTGTTTTTCAATTATTGGTCAAGCGCAGCAAGAGCAGGCACAAAACCCTATTATTTTTGCCGATGTCCCCGATATGTCCATGATCCGTGTGGGAGCGCATTATTATATGAGCAGTACCACCATGCACATGAATCCCGGTGTTCCCATTATGAAGTCCGAAGATTTGGTCAATTGGCAACTCCTTCGGTATGCCTACGATACCCTTTCAACCAACGACGCCCATCGTTTGGAAAATGGCAAAAATGCCTATGGTAGGGGTTCATGGGCAAGTTCTTTGCGCTATCATGAAGGCACCTATTACCTCACGACCTTTGCGCAAACGACCGGTAAAACCCACCTATTCTCCACGCAAAATATGGAGGAAGGACAATGGAAAGTACAAGCCTTTGAACCGGCCTTGCACGACAATTCTCTTGTTTTTGACAAGGGAAAAGTTTTTATGATTTATGGAAACGGACAAATCAAAATAGTAGAATTAAAAGCGGATTTATCAGGAATAAAACCTGAGGGTATTCATCAAGTTTTGATTGAAAATGCAAGTGCTCCGGCAGGAGATGCCATCATGTTAGGTGCTGAGGGATCACAACTTTTCAAGTGGCAAGAATATTATTATTTATTTCATATTGTGTGGCCTGAAAAAGACATGCGAACGGTTTTGGTGCATCGTGCCAAAAATTTGTTAGGTCCTTGGGAAGGCAAAGTGGTTTTGCGAGACAAAGGAGTGGCTCAAGGGGGCTTGATTGACACCCCCGACGGGCGATGGTTTGCTTATCTTTTTAGAGATTATGGAGCCGTGGGAAGGATTCCCTATTGGGTGCCGGTGCAATGGAAAAACGGTTGGCCCATTTTAGGCAACAATGGCAAAGTGCCCGATCGTTTGGAGCTTCCTGCCGCACAAGGACTCATTCCCGGATTGGTGGCTTCCGATGAATTTGAACGGACAACAGCTTCCGAGCCGCTTCCTTTGGTGTGGCAGTGGAATCACAATCCGGTGGCTTCGTTGTGGTCACTGACAGAGCGCAAAGGCTTTTTACGTCTAAAAACGGGACGGGTGGATCACCATTTGGTGGATGCCCGGAATACATTGACCCAACGCACTATAGGCCCCTACTCAACCGCAAAAACTGCCCTCTCGTTTTCGAAGATGAAAGATGGCGATGTGGCTGGATTGTGTTTGCTTCAAAAATTTTATGGCTATGTAGGCATTCAAAAAGAAAAGGGGCAAAACTATGTGGTGATGGTTTTGGGGGAGGAAAACAATGAAACGGTTCAGGAAAAAATCGCTGTTAAAGGAGAAACGGTTTTTTTAAAGGCTCAATGCAACTTCATGGATCGCGCAGACACGGCTTCCTTTTTCTACAGTTTGGATGCTCAAACTTGGCATCCCTTGGGTGTGGAGCTTGCCATGAAATATACATTGCCCCACTTTATGGGCTATCGATTTGGCTTGTTTAATTTTGCCACCCAAGAAGCGGGAGGACAGGCTGATTTTGACTATTTCAGAATTTCCGATACGTTGGATTAACGGTCGTGGAATCCTTTTCCTTGTAGGATCTGCGCTTTGTATTTTTCAATTCGAGCCCGTTGGGTTTGTGGTTGTTTAGCGGCTGAAAAATAGAGCAGATAGCCACGCTGTCTGCCGGGAGTCAAGGCCTCAAAAGCCGTTTTGAATGTAGCATCTTCATCAAATTGGTGTTGGAGTTCCAAGGGAACATCCGTTGCCGAGGAGGGCACTATCGGCACCTTCAACCCAGCTTTTTCAATTTCAACCGCTTCGTAGATATACCTTTTGATGGAGTCGGCTAAATTCATGATATTTGTTTCCTCGGTGCAGCGAATTTGACGCACCGAATTCGAATTTTCTCCAGGATTTGTCAATAATTTTTCGGGATCCTTGAGCAAGGCGCCTTTAAAAAAACTCACCGAACAGTAATTCTTAAATACAGCAAGCATCAGTATGTTTTTATTTTTCAAGGTGTAACAAGGAAATCCCCACTTGCGGTCTTCGTTCAAACCCGTTTTCAAAATGATTTGTCTCAACAAACGGGCTTCTTTTTGCCAAGTGTGAATTTTACAAGCCGGTGTCCCTCCCATTCGGCAACGACCACAACCTTCCTCAAAAAAGACATCTACTTCGGGATTCATCGTTAGGTTTTAATTTATTTGCCTTCAAATGTAATCCCAAATTTAATTTTTTATCCCTTCCCGTTTTTTATTTATTCATTTCTTGAAAATCATCGTATGGATCAAAAATCATTTCTTGGGGCATTTCTAAAAGTTGCTTACATTTAGTAACAATTCTATTTTTATTTAGCAGCACCATGAAGCAGCCATTTCACTTTTTAATCCTTCTTTTTTTGGGGCTAAGTCTTGGATTCCATTCAACCATAAAAGCACAAGGAGAAGCCTTAGATGTTTTGACCCAAGATTGGAAAGCCTACTGGATTTCAGTTCCCGACATCGATCCTCAAGGTTATGGGGTCTATTATTTCCGTAAATCTTTTGAATTATCCACCATTCCGACCACTTTTCCGGCACATGTTTCGGGGGATAATCGTTATAAATTATACATCAATAACAATTTGATTTCGACCGGTCCTGCCCGATCGGATTTGTTGCATTGGAATTACGAAACGGTTGATTTGGCACCTTTTTTAGTGGCTGGAAAAAATGTGGTGGCGGCACAAGTTTGGAACGAAGGAAAAGAAACACCTCTAGCCAATGTTTCCGCCCAAACAGCTTTTATACTCATGGGGGGTGTGGAAGAATCTCAAGTGGTGAATACCAACAGTAGTTGGAAATGTATAGAAGATAAAAGTTATGCGCCGCTTCCCGTGAAAATGAGAACCTACTATGTGGCAGGGCCCGGAGAACGGGTGGACATGCAGCAGCATATTGCCGCATGGAATGGAACCGCTTATGATGACTCCCAATGGGGGGCAAGCCGACGGGTGGGTATTGGCTATCCGAAATACAGAACAGGTTTTGGAAGTCCCAACGATTGGATGTTGGTGCCTTCGACACTGCCACAAATGGAAATGAAAGACGAGCGTTTTCATGCCCTTCGCAAAGCCGTTGGGGTGGAGGTGCCCAAAACCTTTCCCCAAAAACTCACGCAAATTGTTTTTCCAGCGAACAGTGAAAGTACCCTGATTTTGGATCAGTCCTATTTGACCAATGCCTATTTGAATATGCGCTTTAGCGGTGGAAAGGAAAGTGTAATTACATTGGATTATGCGGAAGCATTATTTACTGAAAATTACCCCGAAAAAGGAAATCGGGATGCAATTGAAGGGAAGGTGTTTTTGGGCAGAAGCGATCAAATCCTTCCTAATGGAAAGGAAAATCAAAGCTTTACAAGCCTTGCTTTTCGCACCTATCGCTATGTTCAAGTCAAGGTGCAAACACAAGCGATGCCCTTGGTGCTCAACGATATTTATGGAACCTTTACGGGCTATCCGTTTCAGTTGAATGCCACCTTAAAAACGGAAGACAAGACCCTGCAAAAGATCGTTGAGATTGGGTGGCGAACCGCCCGTTTGTGTGCTTTTGAAACCTATATGGACTGTCCCTACTACGAGCAATTGCAGTATGTGGGAGATGCCCGCATACAGGCTTTGGTGTCCTTGTACAACAGCGGTGACGATCGATTGGTAAAAAACCTGATCCGTCAAATTGATCATTCTCGAGAGGCAGAGGGCATAACCATGAGTCGCTATCCCTCGGCGCAATCCCAATACATCCCTCCTTTTTCGCTTTGGTATATTGGAATTTTATACGATTATATGATGTATGGTGCAGATTTGGAATTTACGCAATCCAAACTTTTGGGGGTTCGAAGTATATTGGATTATTTTTCTCGTTTTCAGCAAGAAGATGGACGGGTAAAGCAATTGCCCTGGTGGAATTTTTCGGACTGGGTAGAGGAAGATCCCAACTGGAGAATAGGCGTCCGCAGTGCCGGTGCCGATGGGAGCTCTGCCTTGATTGATTTGCAATTGTTGGGAGCCTATCAAGCCGCCGCCGCTTTGGAGGCTGCCTTGGGCATTCAAGAACTTGCCGACCGCTATCAAAAAGAAGCCGACCGTTTAAAACAAAGCATTCATCACAGCTATTGGGACGCGCGCCAAAACCGTTATGCCGACAATAGCGAAAAGACCTTGTTTTCCCAGCACACCAATGCACTTGCGCTGCTGAACGGAGTAGCTCCCGAGGACAAAAAAGCCTTGATGGGCCAACAACTGCTGACCGCCACCGACCTGGCTCCGGCCTCCATTTATTTCAAATATTATTTACATCAAGCACTGACTCAAGCCGGCTATGGAGAGGATTATTTGAAGTGGTTGGACAAGTGGAAGGAAAATATCGATATGGGAATGACCACGTGGTCGGAAGATTCGAATATCAACACCACACGCTCGGACTGCCATGCTTGGGGATCCAGTCCAAATATTGAGTTTTTTAGAATCGTTCTGGGGATTGACAGTGCCGCTCCCGGTTTTGCCAAGGTTAAAATAGAACCCCATTTGGGTACATTAACTGCCATTGGAGGGCAAATGCCCCATCCCAAAGGTGAAATTCAGGTTCACTACGAACGGAAGGCAGGAAAAAGGAGTGCTCTTATCGTGCTTCCAGAAACAATTTCGGGCGACTTTATTTGGAAAGGAAAAACCCATGTCCTAAACGCGGGAGAAAACCGTTTTTCGTTATGACCCTTAACCCCTTTGCGATGTACTTTGATTTATAGATAAATGCTTACATTTATACGAAACAAGAATAACCATGAATAAACTTTGCGCCCTCCTTTTTTTTCTAACGCTCTCCACAATCTGGGGACAAAATTTGCCCACTCGATGGGATGAATTGACCGCAAGCGATTGGGAAGCCGCCCTTGAAAAATCGAATTACACCTGTATTCTGCCCATTGGAATTTTGGAAAAACACGGCCCCCATGGCCCCATAGGTTCTGATCTTATCAAAGTACGGGAATGGTCGGCAAGAGCCACAAAACAGGAATATGCCGTGGTATTTCCCGATTATTTTTATGGACAAATCAACGAAGCCAAACAGCAATACGGTACTTTTTCCATCCCCAGTACATTGGCAATGGAACTGCTGGAAGCCACTTGTCAAGAAATGGGGCGTAATGGTTTTAAGCGCATTATCATCGTCAATGGACACGGAGGAAATCCTCAAATGATTCGCTATTTTATTCAAAATCAATTGGAGAAAAAACGAGATTATGTTGTTTATTTTTTCGATCCCAAAACTCCTCCGGAAGTGGCGGAACAAGTAAACGCCATGCGCAAGTCTCCCGCCAGTACGGATATGCATGGTGGGGAAAACGAAACTTCTTCGCTATTGTATTTGCGCCCCGATGTAGTACGTCTGGAGCGGAGCAATCAAGAATCGGGTGACAACCAACAACGCTTGGACTTGTCTTCTGATTTGTATACGGCCATTTGGTGGTATGCAGCCTATCCCAACCATTATGCCGGACAAGGTGCAGTGGCTACTGCTGCTTTGGGTAAAATACTTACCGATTCGAAGGTTGCTTCTTTGGTTAAGGCGATAAAAGCGGTTAAAGAGGACACGACCAGCCTCCGTTTACAAAGTGAATATTTTGAACGTGTAAAACAATAATCAACCCTACCACAAAAATGAAACGAACACTAATGAGATCACTATTATTAAGTTCCCTTTTGAGTTTTTTAATATTTTTTACCGCCTGCAAGGAACCGCCTCAGGGACTGAAAGATTTAAGTTCCTATCCGATTGGCACGGCCCTAGATTTAAAGAGCACTTTGGCCGATACGCTGAAATTGGCCCTTACGTTATCGGAGTTCAATAGCATTACGGCGGATCGGAAAATGAAGATGTACAGCGTCCACCCCGAAGCGGGACAATATCATTGGGAAGATGCAGATGCTTTGGTGGAATTTTCTCAAAAAAACCAGCTTCGCCTTTTTGGCCACACCTTGGTTTGGCATAGTGGTACGCCGAATTGGGTTCAGGAAAAAGCTGCAAAAGACAGCCTTTGGCTACGTTCTTTTTTGGCGGATTATATCAGCACCTATGTGGGTCGTTATAAAGGCAAAGTGGCGGCTTGGGATGTCGTCAATGAGCCTATGGAAACCAAGGGAGGTGCCCTGCGGGAAACCGTTTGGAAAAAAGCTATGGGAATCTCCTATGTCGCCGATGCGTTCCGTTGGGCGCATCAAGCCGATCCCGAGGCCGACTTGTTTTTGAATGATTTTAACTTAGAACGTGACACCCTAAAATTAAATGGCTTTTTAGCCTTGGTAGAGCAACTTCAAAAAGAAGAGGTACCCATCAGTGGGATTGGTTTTCAAATGCATTATCGGATGGATATCCCGGATGCCTTGATCTATAAAACCTTAAAAAAAGCAGCTGCTACTGGGCTGAAAATACATCTTTCTGAAGTGGATTTGATTTTTAATAAACACGACGATAACCGTGATGGAGGGCAGCAGACCTTCAATGAACTTACAGCGGAGATGGCTGCGGCACAAGCTGAAAAATACGAAACCTTGGTACGGGTGTACAACAGTGCTGTTCCGCCGGCACAGCGCTATGGCATTACCTTTTGGGGATTTAACGATCGCGACACTTGGATCAAACCTTTTTTTAAGTTGAACGACTGGCCCACTTTATACGATGAAAATTTGCAACCCAAACCAGCCTATGCCGGATTTCGAAAAGGATTGATGGAAAACAGACCCTACACCGCCGAGTAGGCTCAGATTTTTTTTCGATTTGTCCAGCAATAAATGTGTCCTGAAAGGGAAACTAATAGATTAATTAAACTAAACTTTAATGAATAATTCCAAACTTTTTTCCCTGAGTATTGTCCTTTTTTCCCAATTTGTATTGGGGCAACAGCGCGAACCCATCATCGATGTTCATGTGCATGCCATGCAAATCAACAGCAATTTTGCCAATGAAATGTGTCCCTGGTTTTTAAGCAATATGCCGGGGGGCGATCCGCAGCTCCCGCCGCCAAGCTTTATGCGTCAGGACTGTGTTGCACCCTTACAACCGGCTACATCTACAGCAGATTTTCAGGAGCAGTTGATTCAAAAGATTAATGACTTAAACGTTTATATGGTTGCCAGTGGTGATGCGGGTGTCCTTCACGATTGGCACAAAGCCGCCCCCGATCGGATTATTCCTTCTCTAGGCATTAGTAATGCTTCTGGCCTTTCGGTGGAGGCGTTTAAAGATTCACTTTCCGGAGGCTTTTACAAAGTCATGGGGGAGGTGGCTCCTCAATACCAAGGCATGTCCCCCAGTGATATGTCTTTGGACGCCTACTTTGCAGTGGCTGAGGAATTAGGAATTCCCGTAGGCATTCACATGGGTACAGGAGGGAATGGTATGGCTAATATCACTGCTCCCAAATACAGAGCTTCTTTGGGACGACCTTTTTTATTAGAAGACATGTTGGAACGCCATCCAAAACTTAAGATTTGGGTTATGCATGCCGGCTATCCAATGATAGATGAGATGATTGGTTTGATGGGAGCACATGCCTATGTTTATGTTGATTTGGCAGGATTTATTTGGAGTTATCCCTTAGAAGAAATTCACCGCTACCTCAATCGTTTGGTACAGGCTGGATTTGGAAAACGAATTCTCTATGGGACCGATTTGATGGTTTGGCCCGATTTGTTTGAAACCTCAGTGGGCGTGATTCAGAATGCAAATTATTTATCATACGAACAGAAGCGAGACATTTTCTTTAATAATGCCATTCGATTCTTTAATTGGGATCCCAAAGATTTTCAATAGGTCAATCCATCACCGAACGAAAACAAAGGATGTGGCGTGTCAAAAGGCACGTCCTCTAGCTGTTGTTCCACGGCTTCCATAGATTCCGGAAGGTCAAAGGGAAGTTTGCCCTGAGGAGCAAACTTTCCGTTGACCAGGTCAAGGATGATGTCATTCTCTACATTGAATTCGGCGATAAATGCTGTGACGGTTTCCACCAATTCTGGAATGACGGCCGGTCTTTTTAAATTCATCACCAACAAGGTGGGTTTGGATTTGAATAAGGGAAGCATTTTGTCTAATTCCTCTTTTGAAAAGTCCAAAGGACCTCCCCCCAACATTTTTTCCATCATATATTCCGACTCAAAACGTCCGCTGGGAGCCGCTAATTTAGCAAGGATGACATCAGCTTCTTCAACAGGCACACCAGCATGCTGTTCTGCAAAATCCTCATCAAAGCCATAAAAATGTATTTTTTGGGAGGACTTTAAAGGAAGTATATTTCCCTTATTTTTAAGTAATACCAAGGATTTTTGCTGGGCTTCAATGCCTTTTTGTCGATGCACTGGATTATTGAAAAGTTTACTATTGGAGGGGTCCAAATAGGTGTTTTCAAAAAGACCTAATTTAAATTTAAGAGCAAGAATACGGCGCAGGGATTGATCGATACGTGCCTCGCTGATACGCCCGGAACGAATCAATCGCGCCAGTTCTTCACTGAGGATTTCACCGCCAATCATATCGGCTCCAGCCTCCACAATTTTGATGATTCGCTCGTCCACGGACAAATGCTCTACCCCATGCGCCGAGGCAGGTTTAAATTTCATACCCAATATTGTAGCATCGGAGATGATGCCCCAATCCGTACAAATGAGTCCCTCAAATCCGTATTTTTCTCTCAACATTCCGGTGATGATTCCTTTGTTGTATCCGGCAGCTACATCCTCATCGGTAACCCCTTTGGGAACACTGTAGTAGGGCATCACCGCAGCCACATTGGAAGTAAAAGCGGCCTCGAAGGGAGCGAGGTGATACTCCAACATGCCTCCGCGATAGGATTGTGTCCCGGGGGGGAAATGATTGTCTTTACCGCCGTCGAGCGGGCCCGATCCAGGAAAGTGTTTCACCATGGCAGCAACAGATTGCGTTCCTAGAGAGTCTCCTTGAATGCCTTGAATATAGGCAGCAGACATTTGGGCATTGAGTGCTGCATCTTCTCCAAAGGTGCCGTCTATTCGGGTCCAACGGGGTTCGGTGGCAACATCACTTTGGGGGCTCAATGCCAATCGGATGCCCAAGGCGAGGTATTCTTTGCGAACCATCTCGGCAAATGTTTTTACAAGTGCCGTATCTCGGGTAGCACCCAATCCTATGGCCGAAGGCCAACGCGAAAAATAGGGCGTGAACAAGCTCACTCCAACCGTTTGAGCAAAGCCATGACGAGGGTCGGAAGCAATAGTGATGGGAATTCCCAAGCGGGAACGTTCCGCCAACTTTTGGATACGATTGTGCCAAAGGATCATTTTGTCCGGATCTGGAGAGTCCATGATGTTGAAATGATTCATTTTCTTTTGTATAATCAATTCTGTATTGGCGGGAAACAAAAAGCTGAAAAGATTATCGAATTCGGGTCGCTCCATCAAATTGCCGTCTTGCCCTACACCGATGACGGTGATAAACATGGCTCCGGCTTTTTCCTCGATGGTCATTTGGCGGACTAAGTCCTCCACACGATCCTCCAGCGCAGCACGCGCATCTTCATAGGGATCCAGTTTTCCATTCTTGTTTAAATCTCTAAAGGTATAACCGTTCTCCGTGACCCTTTGAGCAGCTTCTCCCAATTGCGCCAAATTGTTTTGACTTGCACGGTTCCATTGAAACATCTTAAAACCCAGAGATATAACTAACAATAGGAACAGTAGGGAAAAACCATAGCCGATGATTTTAACTATTTTTTTCATGAATTTGTTTTATGGTGTGATAGGATAGCGTTTTATAAAGCTTATGTAAGCTTACTAAATTAGTAATTTTTTTAATTTCACTTTTTTTTAATAACAAAGCGCACTTGCCCTTCTTGGAGTGTTTTGGGGTCAGTTTTTTTTCATCGTGGATAGCATCAAATCTATGGGATTCCAACAGTAGGAAGTTAAACAAAAGGGTAAAATTTTAACTCTTTATTGTTTTTAACAAGTAAAAGGATGCATTGCATTGGGGGAGTAGTTTCTATAAAATTGATTGCAATTACTGCGCTTGCTTGGAGGTTTCGTTGGGAGCGACGGCTATTCTTTAAAATAAGCTTGTTTGATGGATCGTTAAACTGTTAAAGAAATGTTATATAATAGTGAGTAAATCTAACAAATTTTTATAAGTTTGTTCCATTATTAACACTTATACAAATAATAGGTTATGAATTACATTAAGAAAACAATGCTCTTGTGCATCATGGGTCTGGCGACTGCATTTGCACAAGAAACCATTTCTGGTGTTGTCACCGATGATCAAGGCGTAGCCTTGCCCGGTGCTACAATCCTAGAAGTTGGCACCAACAATGGAGTCACTACAGACTTTGATGGGAATTTTACCATCACTGTTGGCAGTGGGGCGTCTATTGAAGTAAGTTTTGTGGGTTATGCATCTTCAGTGCTAGATGTTAGCCAAGGAGGTTCGTTTACCATCGCACTTTCGGCGGGGAACGAACTTACCGAAGTAGTAGTTACTGGACTTGGTGTTGCCAGAGAGAAGAAATCTCTCGGGTATTCTTCTCAAGAGATACAAGGGTCTGAAGTTTCTACCGTTAAAGTTGACAACGTGGTGAATTCACTTTCTGGAAAGATCAGTGGTGTTCAAATTAAAGCCAACAACAACTTTGGAGGTTCTGCAAACTTTTTGATTCGTGGAAACAGTTCCTTGACAGGAAACAACCAACCCCTATTTGTGGTGGATGGAATCCCAGTATCCAACCGTCTGAACAACAGTTCAAACCAAAGAAGAGGAAGTACCGGTTATGATTATGGTAACGCTGCTTCTGACATTAACCCCGACGATATTGAATCGATCAACGTTTTGAAAGGTTCTGCTGCATCGGCCATCTATGGTTCTCGTGGTGCGAATGGGGTAATTGTAATTACTACCAAAAAAGGAAAAGCTGGAAAATCCAAAATGACCTTAAGCTCTAATGTAACGGTAGGTCAAATTGACAAATCTACCTTCTTGACGTATCAAGACGGATACGGAGCAGGTTACGGTCGTTATTACGGGTCAACAGGCTATTTTGAAGATGTGGATGTGAATGGAGATGGTGTAGACGATTTAGTTGTGCCTACCTACGATGATGCTTCTTATGGAGCGCCTTTGGATGGTACTTTGGTGTATCAGTGGGATGCTTTTGTGCCAGAGCACAGAAACTATAAGACAGCGACACCATACGTAGCTGCAGCAAACGGTCCTGCTACATTTTTTGAAACAGCGATCACCTACAACAACTCCGTCAATTTTTCTGGAGGAAATGAAAATTCTACCTATCGTGTTGGTTATACCAATTTCGATACTTCAGGGATGCTTCCCAATTCAAAGTTGAACAAGAACACGATCAGCATGAATGGAACCATCAATGCTACTGATCGTTTGACTGTAGGCTCTAGTGCCAACATCAACTTTCAAAGAACAACAGGAAGAAACTCTACCGGATATAATGATAACATTATGACCATGTTTAGACAATGGTGGCAAGTGAACGTAGATGTTGCTGATCAAAAAGACATCTATGAGCAAACCGGAATGAACTATTCTTGGAACCACTTGGCCAGTGTTGGCGACTCTGTATTGACTCCCTTATATTGGGACAACCCATACTGGACGCGTTTTGAAAACTTCCAAACCGATAACCGTAATCGTTTATTTGGAAATGTTTTTGCTACCTATAACCTTACTGATGGCTTAGACTTTACAGTAAAAGCATCTGTGGATACTTACAACGAACTTAGAGAAGAGCGAAGAGCCAACGGTTCTGTAGCCAACTGGTTTGGTGTATTAAATGCTCAGGAATCTTCAGGATATGATCGTACGGACATTCAATCGAGTGAATACAACTACGATTTTATGTTGAACTACGACAACTATATCACCGAAGACCTAAGCATTGCTGCGATTGCAGGTTTGAACATTCGTAAAAACGACTATTCTTTCTACCGTCAGTCTACTTCAGGAGGTCTTAAAGTGCCGAACTTATTTTCTTTGAGTAACTCAGCGAATTCTGTTCCACTTCCTATTGAAGGAATTAGTAGCAAACAAGTAAATGGTATTTACGCGCAAGCGTCTTTAGGATATAAAAACTTCTTGTATCTTGAATTGACCGATCGTTATGATATTTCTTCTGCACTTCCTGTAGATAACAATTCATACAACTATTATGCAGCAAGTACCAGTTTGATTTTCTCCAGTTTATTGGATGATTTAACTTGGTTGCAGTTTGGTAAGATTCGTGGAGGCTATGCTGAGGTTGGAAATGACCTAGGTGCCAACAACGTATACGACACTTTTGGCGTTGTAAACAACTTTGGTAGTGCATCCTTATTTACCTATCCTTCTACAAAACAAAATTCAAACTTGGTTCCTGAAAAAACCAAAGAAATTGAATTTGGTTTGGAAACTAGAATGTTTGACAACCGCGTAGGTTTGGATTTAACATGGTATACTAAAAACACCGAAAATCAGTTGATGCCCGTAGCAGTAACTTCTGCCACAGGATTCTCTAACAAATGGGTGAATGCCGGTGAAATTCAAAACAAAGGGATAGAAGTAGGATTAAATGTTTCTCCTATTCGTTCTCAAGATTTGAACTGGGATGTTAATGTCAACTGGGCACAAAACAAAAACCTAGTAGTTTCTCTTTATGGAGATACCGAAAACATTGTTTTAGGTTCATACCAAGGAGGAATCACTGTTAATGCCACCTTAGGTCAACCTTACGGTACCATTCGTGGAACTGGATTTGAATTCGATTCTAACGGAAACAAAGTAATTAACTCTAGTGGTTATTACAAATCTGTTCCAGATCAAGTTATTGGAGACGTAAACCCAGAGTGGAACGGAGGTATCAACAACCGTATTACTTACAAAGATGTAGCGTTGAGCTTCTTGATTGACATGCAAAAAGGAGGAGATGTTTATTCTCTGGATATGCACTACGGTCAAGGTACAGGGTTACCTGACTACACCGGTGGTTTGAACGATCTAGGAAATCCTGTTCGTGACGCTGTTGCCGATGGTGGGGGTGTATTGAATGAAGGTGTAACAGAAGACGGAGCGGTGAACACCGTACGTGCTCGTGCAGACTACTACGGTGGTGCATACTACTGGGGGAACTCTAGCAGAAACCCAGGTGTACTTACAGTATACGATGCTTCTTACATCAAACTTCGTGAATTGTCCTTGTCCTACAAACTTCCAAACAATGCCTTTGGTAGTTCTGTAACTGCAGCCAACCTTTCGTTGACAGGAAGAAACTTGTGGATCATCCACAAAAATGTTCCTTTTGCTGATCCTGAATCAGGTCTAGGTGCCGGTAACGCACAAGGGTACCTATCAGGTTCATATCCTACACTACGTACCGTAGGTTTGAGCTTAAATATTGAATTTTAATAATTATGAAGATGAAAAAATATATATTACTTTTCAGTATTATTTTCGCGGTCACCTCATGTGATGTTGACGAAACCCTTAATATTGATAAAAAAAATCCCACCGTGGTACCAGCAAGTGGATTGTTTTCCAATGCTGCAATTAACATGTTTGATTTGTTAAATGGTTGGCATGCAAACCGTCTCTATGCTCAATATTGGGCACAGACTACCTATCCTGAAACAAGTCAGTACACGCAATCCGGTCTTCGGAATAACATTTGGAGCGCCGTTTATCGCAATGTATTGCAAGACTTGAAAGGAGCTCGTGAAATTATAACTGAAGAAGGTGGAGCTGATAGCGCTGCCCAATTGGGAATCATCAATTTCATGGAGGTTTTTGCCTTTAGTGTTCTTGTAGATACTTACGGAAATGTTCCTTACTCTGAAGCTTTGGATACTGACAACGCAAGTCCCGTATATGACGATGCATCGACTATTTACGCAGATTTGTTGACGCGCATCGATGCTGCCATTTCAAGTATGGGAAGTGGAAGCGGTTTTTCTGCCGGTCAAGATCCTATCTATGGGGGCGATATGTCACAATGGAAAAAAGCAGCCAACGCGCTTAAATTGCGTTTGGCCATGCGTTTGGCCGATGTGAATACTTCCGTGGCAGGGCAAAAAGCAGCCGAAGCTGCTGCTGGCGCAATCGCTGACAATGCAGATAACTTTGGTTTGAACTACCTTCCCGATGCACCCAATACCAACCCAGTTTGGGTAGATTTGGTACAAAGTGGACGTATCGACTACGTTGGAGCGAATACTTTCATCGATGTTTTAAATGACTTGAATGACCCACGTCGTCCTGCATTTTTTGAAACTCGTGATGGGGTTTATTCCGGAGGTGTCTATGGTACTGCCAATGCAGCGTCTAGCTTTAGTGCAATCTCTAACTTGATGAAAAAGCCTGATTTAAAAGGAAATATCATCTCTGCTGCAGAAGTTCATTTCTTACTTGCCGAAGCAGCGGCTAGAGGATTCAATGTTCCGGGCACAGAAGCCGATCACTATCATGCAGGAATTGCTGCTTCTATTGAAGAATGGGGTGGTTCTGCAACGGATGTGGCCGACTATCTTGCGCAAGAATCGGTTGCTTATGAAACCGCTACTGGAGATTGGAAAACCAAAATTGCTACGCAAAAGTGGATCGCTATGTACAACATTCCTTACGAAGGTTGGACAACTTGGAGATTGCTTGACAAGCCGATACTTAATGTAGTAGAAGGATTGACTTACGGAGATATCCCTACGCGTATATTGTATCCAACAGATGAAGCACAGTTGAACGGAACTTCTTTAAATGCAGCTATTTCTGCCATTGGAGGAGATTTGAAAACCGTGAAGATTTTCTGGGATGTAAACTAATTTATATCCAATATAATAGAAAAAGGCTGGCGTCATAGCCGGCCTTTTTTATTTACATTTATTTAATTTAAATTCTACTTGCTATGAAAAAAATAATACTCAGTCTCGCGATATTGATGTCCTCCTATACCTTTGGGCAAGGCAAATTTGTGGCCTCAGAGTCATCCAATGTTTTTAGCAACAATCTCAATGTATTTGCACTACAAAAAATTGATCAGGTCTATAGCAATCAATACATCAGCGGTCTAAAAGGGTCGGTATATTATAAAGAGGATTTTGCTGAGGGTGCTTTGTATAGAAAGAAAGATGCGGAACGCTTTTTTCAAGTGGAAGCCAATTATAATTTGTTTACCGATCAATTTGAGTTATTGTTTGAAGACGAGCTCTATCTGATTAATGCAGAAGGGATTTCCAAAATTGTTTTGGACGGACATGTATTTATCCCTACCAATAAGTTGTTGCAAGGAAAGGCCTATTTTGAAGAATTAGCCGCTAATGCGCGTGTGCAGTTCGTCAAAACCCACGAGGTACGTTTGTTAGAAGTGCCTTCCAAAACAATGGGTCTTATTGAAACAAAGATCAAACGTTTTGAAAAAAAGTATTTGATCGTAAATGGAGCGTTGATGGAAATGCCCAAAAACCGGAAGGAATTCTTTGCCGTTTTAGAGCTGTCGGAGACACAAAAAAAACAGTTTTCCAAAGCCCATATAAAGAATGATGCCGAGGTGATAAAAATCATTCAAGCACTTTAATCCTTCTTAGCATAAATTTAACTTCTTTGGGATTAAATTATTTTTAATTTTCATAAAACGTAAACTCTAAAGTCTTTTTTTTAGGGCTTTATGTTTTTCAATACGAATATCTTTTAGTTGTTCCCTTCGAAAGGATTTGAATAGGGAATAACAAATCACAAAAAGTACCAACAAGAAAAGTAATCCTGTACTTACGGAGGCTGCTTGCATTGCTTTTAGTCCTCCTCCAATCAGTAAAGCTATAGCCACGGCACCTTCTGTGAGCGCCCAGAGTATGCGCTGTCCTACAGGTGCATTGAGTTTCCCCCCCGAGGTGATACTGTCAATTACAAGAGAGCCACTATCAGATGAGGTCACAAAGAAAATGGAGACCATTAGGATGCCAATGATACTGGTAAAGCTACTCAAGGGGAATTGCTTTAAAAACACAAATAAGGAGGTAGCGCTATCTTCCAAAACAGCTGTCGAAATCACACCTGAGTTTTGCAATTCCAACAGCAATGCAGATCCGCCAAAGGCAGCGATCCAAAAAAAGGTCATTAATGTTGGAACAAATAATACGCCCAATACAAATTCACGGATTGTTCTTCCTTTGGATACTCGCGCAATGAACATCCCTACAAAAGGGGACCATGCAATCCACCAAGCCCAATAAAAAATGGTCCAATTGTTTTGCCATTCTGAAAATTCAAAAGAGGAGGACCAGGTACTGAGTTCAAAAAAACGTTGAAAGTACATCCCAGTGCTTTCGATGAAAATTTGGAATACGGCAATGGTGTCGGATAAGAAAAGCACAAAAATTAAAAATAGCATTGCGATAACCATATTCAATCGGCTTAAAAACAGCACCCCTTTTTTGAGTCCAGTAATCACCGAAAGTGTAGCAATAAGTGTGATAAAAATTATAATTGCAATTTGCGTAAATACACCCGCATCAATTCCAAAAAGAAAATTAATCCCTGAGGCAATTTGACGGGCTCCAAAACCAAGCGAGGTAGCCAAACCAAACAGAGTGGCAACAACAGCGATGATGTCTATTATATCGCCATAAATGGTATTTATTTTCCGACCTAAAAAAGGAAAAAAAATGGAGCGTAATGAAAAAGGTAGATTTTTATTAAAGGTGTAATACGCCAATGCTAGGCCCACAATACAATAGATTGCCCAAGCATGGAGCCCGTAATGGAGGAAAGTGAAATCTAGTGCTTGTATGGCTCGTTTTGTGACGCTGAGTTGTTCCATAGGTGGCTTCATAAAGTGAGTAATGGGCTCGGATACACTGAAGTATAAAAGACCAATACCCATACCCGCTGAAAACAGCATTGAAAACCATGAAAACACAGAAAACTCTGGCTTTGCCTGTGCTCCTCCAAGACGTTTGTTGCCGAATTTTCCAAATGCGGCCCATAAACAGAAGAGTACAAAAAAATTGACCCCGAGGATAAATATCCATCCGGTAGTAGCAGTGACCTCGTGCGCTACTCGCTCAAAAAATAATTTAACAGGCTCACCTCCAAAAACAGAAAGAAGGACAAACAGCAGAATAAAAATAAATGAAGGGTAGAAAACCCTGGGGTAGATTGCAAAGTACTTTTTCATAAAAAAACGAATTAATCACTCACAATCCACATTTTACCATTAATCAATGTAGCAGTGTTATAATTAGCATTGGCTTGCTTGTAATTGTCTTCATTTAAACTTTGCTCTTGACCGGGATACAAAAACCGCATAGGCAATTCGTAGTTGTTGAAGTTATTTCCAATTGGTGCATTGAGGAACGGCAAACCGTCCCAACCCCCTACGGTAGTGTACCATCGTCGCACTTCAAAATAAGGGTCTAGGGCAGAGAAGTATAGACTCAACCATTTTTGTTCCCAAACATCCATGGGCGTGGTATAGGCAACGCTAGAGTTTTCATAAAAATCGGAAAAATCCTGCCATCCAAAAGGAGTATAGGATACTTGATAATAGTCATGTGACGCTTGGATTCCTTTTTTGTAATGCGCAGCAACATCTCCTTGAATCCAACCTTTGAGGACACCCTCTGCCAGCAGAAATTCAATTTCGGCATACGTCATCAATATTCCTTCTGCCGTTTGAAGTCCTTTTTCTGATGCAGTAATTTGTCCCGGATAGTCATAATAGGCTAAACCAAGACGTGAGCCGGTTTGCCCACCAACACCATTTTCAACACCTGTAAAAATAGGGGTATCAAAATTTTCGTTATCAGGTCGTGCATAGCGACTTAAACGTGGGTCTTGTGTTTTTTGAAGCGCCGTTACTGCCGATTTTGAAATCGCTACGGCATCAAAATCACCTTGTTTTAGCGGACGTGTAGGAAATTGGTTGGGAAAAGCACTTAAAAAAGTTAGACTGGCTTGTTCTTCATTTGAAGTGAACAGTTCACCGCCTGAAACAACCTCTGCAAATTCAGCAGCTACATCTTGCTGAGCTGAGGCATACATTAGTAATCTAAGTTTTAAACCATTCGCAAATTTTTTCCAATGATTTGCCTGACCGTTATATAGTATGTCTCCAGAGATCGTGCCGGAACCGTTCAAAGCACTGATTGCAACATCCAATTCCGCCATCATCCCTTTGTAGATGTCCACCTGTTGATCGTATTTTGGGGTAAACAAAGATTGATCGCCATTAATGGCTTCGCTGTAGGGGATGTCTCCATAAGCATTGGTAAGTTGAGAGAAAATCCAAGTCTGTAATACTTTTGCAGCACCCACGGCTTGCAAATTTCCTTCTTCGGTTCCTACACGAACAACCTCCTTGAGGTCTGCTAGGCTTTCATAAAGCCCCTCCCAAACCGTAGGAAATGCATTCCAATTGTAGAAATCTACCTCGGCACGAAGCGTTTTCGCGGTGAGTTGTGCAATATTATTTGATAGTAAAAAAGCCTCATTGGATGTGGTTTGAACACTTTTTCTTAATGCCGATGAAAATAAAACACCTGTAGATATTGATGTTGGCTCATTGGGATTGATGTTTAATGCTTCAAAGTCATTACAGCTCAAAAGGCTAATGAGCAATAGGGATGAGATACGTTTATTTAATTTCATAATGATCAATTAAAAGGTGAGGTTGAAATTTAAACCCACACTTCTGAGCGATGGGATAGAGGTGCTTTCAAAACCATTGACAAACAATCCATTTCGTATGGAGTAAGTTTCTGGATCGATGGTAGGGACAGCCGTAAAGAGGAGTAGGTTCCTTCCAACTAGAGAAAGTACGGCAGATTGTACACCAAGGCGTTCCGTTAAACTTTCGGTGAAGGAATAACTTACACTGAGTTCTCTAAGTTTAAAATAGGTGGCATCATAAGTAGCTGCTTCAATATTGTCACGATTGAAACCATTGCCGTAATAGTTATAAAAATACCCGGTATATCCCGCGCCCCCCGCAGGTACCCCTACCGTGTTGGGTACCAAATTACCGCTGCTGTCATACATATACCCGGGACCTACCACGCTCCCCTCTTGTTCCAAGGTGTAAACAGGTTGTCCTACATTGTCATAAGACACTGCATAGGTGGTTCTTCCTTCGGTGGTGGTGAGTGCCAAGTTGGGGTCATCGTCATTGATAATGGCTCCTCCTGTTCCGTAAAGGGCATGTGAACGAGAATATATTTTCCCGCCTACTTGGCCGTCAAACAAAAAAGAGAGATTGATGTTTTTATAACTAAAATTGTTTAGCATACTCAAACGAAAATCGGGCTGATAGGTTCCTGCCGAGACTTTTTCGGTGGTATGCAATGGGAGACCATTTTCATGTATAATTTGTCCGTCAGGGGCTCTTTGGAACCCAAGGCCTACCAGCTGCCCTAGCAATTCTCCTTCTTGTGCCACCAATTCAAGGTCTGAGCCTCCTTCGTCTCCCGGAAATACGTCAGCAATGATGGAATACTTACCGCTTTTAATGACATCGGGAAGGGATTCAACAACGGTTCTATTTTTCCCATAATTGATTTGACTCGTCCAGTTAAAATCATCTTGTTTTATCCAGTGAAATTTTGCAGCAATTTCGATTCCTTTATTACTGATTTCACCACCATTGGTGAGCGTGTAGTCAAAACCACTCGTTTTGGCGATGGGGAGCGAAATGATTTGATCAAAACTATTCATCGAGTAATAGGTAAAATCAATATTGAATCTTCCTTTGAGGGTTCGTAAATCGATTCCAAATTCGTTGGCGGTGGTTCTTTCATTTCTCAAATTAGGATCGGAAATAGTGTTTGCCATCGTAAATACTGGATTATTTCCGTAGGGAGCTTGTGGAGTATAGGTGTTGCCAAAGGAATAGGCGGGGGCTCCATTACCCACTTCCGCATAGGAGGCTCTTAGTTTTAAAAAATCAATGGAACTGGGCAAATTAATCACTTCGTCCAGCAGCACACTTCCCGAGACGGAGGGATATCCATAACTAAAATTGGAATTGTCAATTCCCACAATCGGATTCACCAAAGTACTCGACCAATCATTGCGATAAGTGATGTCTAAATAAGCCCAATTGTTGTAGTCTAGAGAGAGGAGTCCAAAGACGCTGTTTTTTTTCACATTTGTTTTTTGCGACTCTACCAATACTCCTGAGCGTGCGTTGGAGAGGCTGTAGATGGAGGGACCCGTTCCAAAAATTTGTAATTCAGGATTGTTAGCTACCCCAAAATTGGCTTTTTGAGACATGAGATTTCCCCCGATTCTTATGTCTATATCAATCGTATTTTCCTCTTCCGGCGTAGGGTTGAAATTAAATAGAAATTCGGCATTACTTTCACGAAAAGAAATCTCATCCTCTCGGTAACTTCCATTCAGAACTCCTTTGGTGGAAGGAGCTCTGCTGTATTGACGTTGTTCATCAACATAATCCACACCGTAGCGAAATCTAAAATTTAATTTATTATTGAAATTATAGGTTAGTTGGGTGCTGCTTATGAGTCGATTGCTTTGGAAGGCATTGGTGTTTTCAAAGGCGATAAACCAAGGGTTGTTCACCCATAAGTTTTCGGCATATCGTTGTTGCACACCTTCTTTACCGGGTTCCCAATAATCTTTCAAATCATTGATCTCTACTTGTCTGGGGAGCCATAACCAACCGTACATTACAGAAGAGGATTCGTCATAACCTGAATTGGGAATATTGTCGGAGGTGGAACGAACAAACATTGAATTGAATTGCACGTCCAGCTTTTCATCCCACAATGATTTGCCGATGCTTGTTTGAAATGTATTTCTTTCTAATCCTGTATTTGGAACTAATCCTTTGTTTTCGAGATGTGTGTAGGAGAAACGGCTTTGTCCAGTGGCTGAACTATTATTTATGGCGACATTGGTGCTCTGTAAAATTCCCGTTTGATAAAAATCACGGACATTGTTAGGTGCCGGTGTAAAAGGAACGGCCTCGCCATTAGAATTAAATTGTTTGATCAACTGTCCATTCATTCGAGGACCCCAGTTTTCGCCATAAGCGTCATAATTTTGGTTTGCTCCTATGTAAGTAGAACCATTGAGATAACTGTATTTTCCACCTCCTCCGGATCCGTACTCATTTTGATAATGGGGAAGTTTAAGCGGATTGGAAAATTGTATGCTTGTGTTGAGTTCCACACCAAAACCTTCTTTTTGAAAAGTTCCATTTTTGGTTTCAATGAGAATGACCCCATTGGCCGCTCGAGAACCATATAGAGCCGAGGCAGCAGGACCTTTCAAGACGCTAATGGCGTCAATGTCATCCGTATTGATGATTTGAACGGCGTTACCAAAATCAATGGTAGATGACCCATTGAGCCCGTCGTCAAAACTGTAAAGTTCATTGGTTATCGGCATGCCGTTGACCACAAACAAAGGTTGATTGTTGCCCATCAAGGAGGAAGCTCCCCGGATGTTGATATTGGAGGATGCGGAAGGTCCAGCAGCAGAACCGGTGATACTGACTCCAGCAATTTTTCCGGCCAATGAGTTGACCACATTTGAGGCCTTGACCTTTGATATTTCACTGGCTTTTATTCCTTGAACGGAATATCCCAAGGCTTTTTCAGCGCGTTTAATCCCCAAGGCGGTTATAACGACCTCTTCCAACTCACTATCTGGAATCAGCTGAAATGAAGTTCCGTTTTGGAAGGTGTTCTTTATCAAAAGTGCTTGGTATCCTACATAGGAAACTTCAATGACATCTCCTTCTTTTGTTTCTATAGAAAATTCTCCATCAAAATTGGTAATGACCCCCTTGTCTTGAGTAATATTAACTACAGACGCACCAGGGAGTGGCATTTTGTATTCGTCTAAAATCATTCCATTAGATGAATATTGCCCAAAAGAAAGGAAGGATTGAAAAAAAATGAATAGGGTAATAATAGTATTGCGCATAAAATATTTATTTCAGCGCGAAATTACTATTTTTATTTTCTATAGAAAGTAATTATTCATTAAATTTCAGTTTGTCCACTTATTATGGGAGATGCATCAAGATCTTTTATGTCAAATAGTTCTATTATTGTTTCCAATGAAACTATTATTTGAGAAAATTCTTCTTCATTGAACTTTTGGGTACTATTGGACATTCTTTCGTGGAGCGATTCATTGGTTTTATTTACCAATTCATCTCCTTTTGAAGTTAGTATAATGGGTGTGGAGCGTTTGTCATTGGGATTGGGTAAACGAGCAACCAAACCCTTATTTTCCAATCTTGTGATAATTCCTGTTACAGTGCTCGCATTGAGGGAGAGATATTCTTTTAAAAGTTTCATGGTACTTTTATATTCTGTGTTTTCCTTTAAAAACTTTAAAGTTAACACCTGAGCAATACTCAGCCCAAAATCCTTTTCTATTCGTTTTGATTCCAGATTCACAGCTCTGACAATTTTGCGAATACTAATCATCAATTCTGAATATTTATTTCTATTACTCATAAATTTAATCGTTAGAGATTTCCTTCAAAGGTTTAACGTTTCTTCTCCGTTCATCAGTTTTATTAAAAACGAAGTTAACGTATTATTTTTTTAAGTCTTCTTAAAGTATTTTGTAATACCGTCAATTGTACTTCACTAAGGATTTAGAAAATTAGTTGTGCAGGGTTTTATGGAAGAGTGAAGCATTGATTAGTTCCTTTGCTTTGATGAAAATTTAACACAGCAGTGTGGTTAAAACAAAAAGAGTTTGAAAAGCAACCATACTTAACAAACCCTTTAAGGCACTCCGTTGCGTGAACAACGTTCGGCAAAAGTAGTTTAAAAAATTGAATTGAGAAGATTTTAATTTTTATTACCACTAGTAATTATTGAGTCCAATTCGTACATTTAAAAAAATTAAAGCTTTGATTATGAAAAAATTAATCGTTTTCCTTACACTTTCTCTTGTTGGGATGGGCTGTCAAAATGCCCATCAGGAGGTTCGCACATCGGATTATTTGGACTACAGCAATTCACCCTCCAAATCCACAGGGGGTACAACAATGATCGATGTCTCGACAGCCCTAGGCACCTTCAAGGTTTGGACAAAGCGGGTGGGTAATAATCCCCAACTAAAAGTTTTATTATTACATGGCGGGCCTGGCTCCACCAGTGAGTATTTTGAAGCTGCAGATTCTTATTTTCCTCAGGCTGAAATAGAATATTATTATTACGATCAATTGGGCTCCGGCAGAAGTGATCATCCCGAAGACGAACGTCTTTGGGAGGTGGATCGATTTGTGGAAGAAGTGGAGCAAGTACGGATTGGGTTGGGATTGGATGCTTCCAATTTTGTGGTCCTAGGACATTCGTGGGGAGGTATCTTGGCGATTGAATACGCTTTAAAATACCAGCAACATCTCAAAGGAATGATTATCTCCAATATGGTGTCTTCCATCCCAGAATATGTGGCCTACGCCAACGAAGTGTTGGGACCTCAATTACCTGCTGAAGTTTTGGCAAAAATCAGAAATTACGAAGCCCAAGAGGAGTATACCCATCCCGAATATTTGGGTTTGATAGAAGAGTTTTATTATCCCAAGCATGTGCTTCGCAGGAATCCTGCCGAATGGCCGAATCCGGTGGTTCGCGCTTTTGGGAATATGAATTATGGACTGTATCTAAAAATGCAAGGACCCAGTGAATTTGGGGTGGTGGGCGATGCGGTTTTAAAAGATTGGGATCGTACAGCGGATTTAAAAAACATCAAGGTGCCTGCACTCACAATTGGAGCACAGTACGACACCATGGATCCCCAAGCGATGAAAAAAATGAGTACGCTTTTGCCTCAAGGACAATACCTCTACTGCCCCGAAGGAAGTCATATGAGTATGTACGACGACCAAGAAACCTATTTTAATGGAATTATTGCATTTTTAAAACAATTGTAAGGTTTTTTGAAGATAAATTTATGTCAAGTCCTTAATGCGGTATGTATTGACAAAGTCTGATTTGCTTATCCATTAGATGCTACTGCAGTTATATTTTTAAATTTTTAGTATGAAAAAATTTTTGTTTTTGGGGTTGTTTTCACTGTTTTGGGCTTGTAGTCCGGAAGAAGACTTACAGCCGACCAATCTTCAAGATCCACTGATTGGTTTGTGGGCTTACAGTAGCAGCAGGGATGAGGGCGCTATGCAGATCTATGAGGATGGCACTTGGTTGAATGAGGATCGGAATGAAGGTACTTGGCGGAATATCAGTACAGATCCCGATTTTGATGCGACTGACCAAATCTATGAATGGTTTAATCCTGCGACCCAAGTTTTGGTTGAATTAACCGCCGAATACAACGAAGATTTTAGCAATGTCAATTTCATCAACGGGGAGAATATTTTATATCTCTATCGCTTGGAGGAATATGAGTTTTTCACCTCTTTAGAAGCACTTAATCAATAGACGATTCCATCCGAAGGAAGTTTGGGAAGGAGCTCTTCGCCAAAATCAAAAAGTTGGATTTTGTCTTGTGGGAGGTTTGATTTTTCAATTTCTTTTGCGGCAGGAGTGTCCCAAAGAAAGACTTTTTCAAGCGTTTGAAAGGAGTATAATTTTGATAAATTTTCCACAGCAAATGCCGAGCTGACCAAATTGATGCTTTCCAAATAGGCATGTTGCTCAAGCACTTCCATCGAATTTCCTTTAACCAACGTGTGATCTAATTTTAAGTCCACCAAATTTTCAAAGGTTTGCAGCGTTTCAAAAACGGCATCCGTTATTTGCGTATTTCCCAAATCTAGGAGGACAATATTTTTCGCCAAAGGGGCAAGGGCATTGATGTCTTTATCGGTAAAAGCATTCCAATTGATCGCGGATATTTTAAGCCCATTGCTGTTTTTGAAAAGCGGCGCAATCAACAGACCTTGGTTTTGGAGGTTTTGAATCACTGTTGCAGAGGGGCTGGGGAGCTCGGCAAATCGCATCAAATGGTTTTGTGTTGGGGGATAAAAAGCCTGTAAAATTTCGGGACTTACGGCAGCCTCCGCCAGGGTTTTTGCCACAGGAGCACCGATGCCCATCCAAGCTTGCAGCAAAGCGATTTCTTCAGCACTTAATTGGGTTTTGGATTTGGGCGGCATGTGTTTTTTGTCGGTGATTGGCAAATGAATGCGCGTCCAAAGAAGACTTTTTTCTGGATTTTCAACATCGATCAAAGCCCCGTTTTTTCCTCCTTTTTGAAAACTTTCGAGCCTATGGAGGGCTAGTTTTCCTTTTTGCTTTTCAGCGTTATGACAGCTCACACATTTTTGTTGTAAGAGGGGTTGTACTACATCGTCAAACCACATGCTGGCTTCCAGCTTTTCGGGATCGATCAACAGTGGGGCGTCGGGCGGGGAGGAAATTCCCAAAGCAGTTTTGAGTGCAGTGGGCAAAGGTTCAGTCAGGTGGTCTTCACCGTGTGTCAAATTGCCACCAAAATGACCGGTGGCCACTAGGCTGACAAACAACGCCCATCCCCACCATCGAGGAGCAATTTTTTCCAACCACGTTGCCCCTTTAAGTTTAATATAAAAAAGCATGCACAAAAGCGTGGTCAGTAGTCCAAAGACCAAATGAAGACGCACGTCGTCAAGGCTTAAGCCCTCTTGTAAGTATTGAATAATCCCTGTAAGGAAGGATGCTACTGAAGCGATACTGGCCCAGAAAAAAACATAGGGAAGGACTTTTTCTGCCCCAGTGTTTTTGTGTACATAATGGATTAACAACAAACCCAACAGAATAAATCCGATGGGTAAATGAACCACCAAAGGATGCAAACGTCCTATAAGATCAAAAAGGTTTTGCATCTTATTTCAGTCCCAGTCTTTCTTTAATACGTTGCATCATATAGGTATTGGCTTTCCATTGATCGCTCACCGGCATTTGGGTGTAAGGCAGCGCCGGCATATAGTGTGGAGGACCAAACTCTGTAGTTACCGTAATGGGTTGTTGGGCTTCCCAACGAGCTTTGATGATGGCTTCCCAAATATCCAAGTGTCGATCCACGGCCGCTTTCCATTCGGGGGCATTGGGATCGTTGACCTGAGGTCCTTCTTGATACCCTATCCGAGCGTGAATGTGTCGTGTTTTATCTATGATCGGTTCCAAAAGTGCATCTCTGCCCTCCAATAAGGATTCGTGAACCACCATCCAATGGCTGATGTCCAAAGTAAGCCGTAGCTGATCCTCGGCGGCGACATGCTCCAGGCAATTAAGTAAAGAATACGAAAAGCGACCCCGATGGGTTTCGTGGTAAATAGGGATATTTGCTGTCTTGCTCAATCCCTCGGCGATACGAATGTATTCGAGATTTTCTTCTACTGTAAAAAATTCACTCCCCGTATGGCTATTGATCAAATCGGGTTTCCAAGCTAAAGCCGTTTTTAAGTCGTTGGTATATTGTGCTATCCGTTCAGATTTTGAAAGCTGATTGGCGGTTCCACACATCAGGACCAGTCTGAGTTGATGTTTTTCTATGGCCTTTTTGAGGGCGGCTTGTTCTTCTTCCGAACGGGGTGTCCAAACTTCAATACCATCATAGCCCGAAGCTTTTGCTTTTTCAAAAAAAGCATCCCAAGAGGCGGTATTTCCCCAATTGGTTTGATAAAAATGAAGTGTGTTTTGTGCTTTTAGAGTGCCTATTTGTGTCATAATAAGTAGGATTAAAAAATTTGTAAGAATTGTTTTCATGCTAATATTTGTTTAATTACAGATCCGTGTACATCGGTGAGGCGAAAAGGGCGACCCTGAAAATCATAAGTAAAGGTTTCGTGATCAAACCCTAATAGGTGTAGTATGGTGGCTTGTACATCGTGTACAGACACACTTCCCGAAATGCTTTGATAGCCAATAGGATCGGTTTCGCCATATACCGCTCCTTTTTTAATACCCCCGCCGGCCATCCACATGGTGAAAGCTTCACCGTGGTGATCGCGTCCTTTGTAGCGCATGGTTTTTCCTTCACGGGTTTCCTGCATGGGGGTTCGCCCAAATTCTCCCCCCCAAACGACGAGTGTTTCTTCCAAAAGCCCCCGCTGTTTTAAGTCCATCAGCAGTGCCGTGATGGGGCGGTCAATTTCTCGGCATTTGTTACGGAGTCCCAAATCCACAGCGGTGGAATGATCGGTGCCATGGCTGTCCCATCCCCAGTCGTACAATTGGACAAAACGAACACCTTGTTCGACCATTTTCCGTGCCAATAAACAATTGTTGGCAAAGGATTCTTTCCCAGGAGCCACGCCATAGAGTTCCTTGATGTGTTCGGGTTCGGTATTGATATCCATTACTTCCGGAACTGTAAGTTGCATCCGGTAGGCCATTTCGTACTGGTTAATACGGGTTAATATTTCTGGATCTTTTTGCTGCGCATAGGTTTTAAAGTTGATGTCGTTGATGGCGGTTATTAGTTGCTTTTTTAAGTTCCGATCGATACCCTTAGGGTCTTTTAAATAAAGCACAGGATCGCCCTTGGATCGACATTGCACCCCTTGATAGACCGAGGGTAAAAAGCCACTGCCCCAAACACTTTTTCCGGCATCGGGTGTTCCGCCGGAGCTGAGGACAACAAAGCCCGGCAAGTTTTGATTTTCCGACCCCAAACCATAAGTAACCCAAGACCCCAAACTGGGACGACCAAAACGCGGGCTGCCTGTGTGCATCAGCAATTGGGCAGGACCGTGATTAAATTGATCTGTTTTTACGGCTTTTAAAAAAGCCACTTCGTCCACCACTTTTTGAAAATGAGGTAAATAATCCGACACCCAATTTCCGGACTGTCCCGCACGAACAAAATTTGCTTGCGGGCCTAACATAGTGGGGCGCCCTCGGATAAAAGCGAATTTTTTTCCTTCCAACAGTGAATCTGGGCAAAGTTGGTTGTGCAATTTTTTCAACTCGGGTTTATAATCGAACATCTCCAATTGTGAAGGGGCTCCTACCATGTGGAGATAAATGACGCTTTTTACTTTGGGAGCAAAGGGTGCCGGGAGTACCGACAAGGGATTCAGTGCTCTGTTGGGGGTATACCAAGGGGCTTGAGCAACACCCCGATCGCAGCCATGCACCAATGAACCCAATGCGATGCCTCCCAGACCTAAGGTGCAATTGCGCAAAAAATGCCGCCGCGAATGATCTTCGGCATTTTTAAGTTGATATTCTTTCAATAAGCGTTCTAGAGAATCCATAAGTTTAAGAATGCGTTAAAAAGGCGTCTAAATTCATAATGGCATTAGCGACCAAGGTGAGCGCAGCAAGCTTTTTTTGAGTGGGGGTTTCCCGATCTAAAAATTGTTCCAGCTGTTCGGGTCGTGTCTCATAGGTTCGAAGTGCTTGCTGATACAAATCCAAAAGTACTGTCTGAGTAGCAGCATCGGGCTTTATATACAAAGCTTTTTGGTACATATTGTCAATGGCTACTGCGGGTGAAGGATTGTTTTCCTCTTGCTGAGCCAATGCCAAAGCTGCTTCCATATAGACCGGATCATTGAGCGTGACCAGGGCTTGAAGGGGGGTGTTTGTCGAAATTCTGTTGATCAAACAAACCTCTCTACTTCCGGCATCAAAAGTAATCAGGGACGGGTAGGGACTGGTTCGTTTAAAATAGGTGTAAATAGCTCTTCGATAGCGGTCTTCGCCTTTGCTTTCTTTCCACAAATCCCCGAGGTAAGGGTGTGCCCATATTCCTTTGGGCTGGGGAGGCATAACTCCCTGACCGCCCATTTTTCGACTCATCAACCCGGAAACAAACAAGGCTTGATCCCGAATTTCTTCTGCAGTAAGACGAAGTTTAGGCCCTCTTACATAGAGGTAATTTTCGGGGTCGAGTGCCAATTTCTCTTCGTCTATTGCAGCACTTTGGCGATAGGTGCCGGATAAAACAATTTGACGGATGAGGGGTTTTAACTGCCACTGGAAGTCGGTCATGAATTGGACCGCCAAATTATCCAAAAGTGCCGGGTGCGTGGGGGCAGTGGATTGACTTCCGATATCCTCTATGGTGGGCACCAGTCCAATGCCAAAAATTTGATTCCAAACGCGATTTACGAGGGTTCTTGCAGTGAGTGGGTTTTCTTCACTCACCAACCATTGCGCCAAGCCAAGCCGATTTTTCTCCCATTTTTCTTGCCAAGGATTGAGATATACAGGAGTATGGGGCGGGATTGTATCTGCTTTGACTTGCCAATTGCCGCGTTCAAACAATTGGGTGCTGCGCTGCATATAGGGTGGATTTTCGATCAAAATAGGCGTTTGATCCACCGGGCTATTCAACAGCGTGTTGAGCCGTTGTTGCATTTTGGTATAACCCTTTTGATCGGCTCCCGGGAGGTCGGGAAGAAAGGCAAACCATGACAAATAACTAGTGGTGGTTTGAGGGGCGAGACCCTCGTTGTGGGTTTCGATATAAAGATCGGTTTTCCCTTCCAAAATTTTGAAAGGAACCCGACGAATCGCACCATTGCTTTTGTTTATAGTAAACTCCGCTAAGATGCGACCAGAAGCATTTTTTTCTCGCAAAGTCATCCTCGTTCCATTCAATCGTGAAAAATAATTGAAATACAAGCTGCCGGATTGTTGCGTATCTACATTTCTTAAATAGGCAGAACCTTTGTCCCAAAGGGCGAGCCATTTGCCATCTGCCATGGCTCCATTGGTAAAATCCTCACAATTGTGCAACTGATATTTGGGTTCCAGAAAATACAGGAAGTCTTTAAAGGTTTCATATTCCGCAGCAGTTCCATAACTTTTTATCCATTGCAGCAATTCTTCTACTTTGAGGGCGTCTTCTTTGGAATAGTTTCGGTAATTGGGAGCTTCATCGGGCGTATCTTCATCACGAGTATTGTTGAAAAAAGCCATCAACCCATAATACTCTTGGTGTTTAAAGGGGTCGTAGGGATGACTGTGGCATTGCACACATTCCATGGTAGTGTTTTGCCAAACAGAAAAAGTGGTATTGACACGATCGATGACGGAAGCGGTACGGAACTCTTCGTCGGAAGTTCCTCCTTCGTCGTTGTTCATGGTATTGCGGTGAAAGCCGGTGGCTATGAATTGCTCCGGGCTGGGATCGGGCAAAAGGTCTCCCGCCAATTGATCGATGGTAAATTGATCGTAGGGCAGGTCTTGGTTCAGTGCATTGATTACCCAATCTCTGTAAAGCCAAATCGATCTTCCCGGATCTTTTTCATATCCTTTGGTATCGGCATAACGCGCCAAATCCAACCACCAACTCGCCCATTTTTCGCCATAGGCTGTATCGTTGAGTAAGCTATCCACATAGGTCGCATAGCTGATTCGGTTGTTGGTGTAGGCCTCAAACAACTCCTTGTTGGGAGGTAAACCAGTAAGGTCAAAGGCGACTCTTCGCGCCAGTGTAAGGGCTGGAGCGGGAGGATTGGGAGTAAGGTTTTGATCTTCCATCCGAGCGGCAATAAAGGCATCTACGGGAGTTTGAAAAAAATGCTCAAAGGACGGAGCTGCTTTATTGTTGAGTTTGGGGAGTTCCGATTTTTTGGGAGGGATATAGGCCCAATGCGTTCCCCATTCAGCACCTTGATCAATCCAGTCGGAAAGAATTTTTATTTCGGCAGCATCAAGCGGTGGTTTTTTATAGGGCATTCGTTCCTCTGGATCTGCTGCGCTAAGCCTTTGAATCAATGGACTGTTTTTTGCATCGCCTTTCACAATGGCAGGGACACCGCTTTCCGTGGGTTGGAAGGCTTCCGAGGCAAAGAGTACACTAAAGCCCCCGTTTTTCTTTACCCCTCCATGACAATTGATACAATGTTTGTTGAGGATGGGTTTTACGTGGGCATTAAAATCAATTTGGGTTTGGGGACGATTGTTGTAGAGCAACAAAAGGAACAGTCCCAGAAAAATAGGGACACTGATGAGCAAGGGTTTGGAAAATTTACTTTTCATACGCTACAAAAGAAGCTTCAAGGTAGTAAAATTATTATTCAAGTAAAATTTTAACCTTTTTTGTCCTCAAAGCCTTCAATAGAGGTACTGCAAGAGGCAGGGGCAAATGAAAATCCAAAAAGTTGTAGATGAGAAGATGAATGAGGAGCCCCCTAAATGAATATATTAGCAATTATTCTTTAAGAATCTGAATGAATATACGTTTGTGAAAGATTCACGTTGACTGTTATTATGAAAAAATAGACTTACATAGGGATGTTTCTTTCCCTTTTAAAAAATTATCTTTGAGCATGGGATTATCAAATAACGATATTTTTAAGAAACTCCGCGTAGCGCACCAATTACGCGATGAACAAATTGTTGAGATCTGCCGCTTGGTTGATTTTAAGATTTCTAAGTCGGAGTTGGGTGCTTTTTTTAGAAATGAAAATCATGCCAAGTATATGGAATGCGGCGATCAGGTGTTGCGCAATTTTCTAAACGGTTTGATCATTCACTTGAGAGGGCCCAAAAAAGAGGAACCTTAGAGTTGAAATTTTTGAATTTAAAAAAGAAAACAGAGCCCTATTCAAAATAGAACCGCTAGTTTCGCCAAATGATTATTAAGGCATTCCGAATTTTTTCAGGACTTTCTCATCTTACTTATGGTATTCTGACCCTTTCGCTTCCCTATTATATAGAGGAGTTTGAACGTTTTGGTTTTTCAAAATTTAGAGTTTTGATTGCTCTTGTTCAAATAATATGTGGGATAGGACTTTTACTCCCGCTGAATAATCCAAAAATTATTTTGTTGAGTGCAGCTGTACTAGCACTAATGATGGGGGGTGCGCTATTTACAAGGATGTCAATAAACGATAATTTTGTCCAGTCCATGCCGGCTTTAATTTACTTTTTAGTAAATTCATGGATATTTATGAAAACATTAAAAAAACCACTATGAAATACATTCAATATCTTTTAATGCTCATCGTTTCCTCAGTGGTGCTCAACGTTTGGTTTTTCCGATTTAACAAAGCAACCCTCTACCGTGGCGGAGGGGCTTCCAATATGGTTGAAGAATTTGCCGTCTATGGACTGAATGAAACGATGGTCTATTTGGTGGGGGGATTAAAAATTTTGGCGGCTTTGGGCTTACTTCTCGGTTTTATCACCCAAAAAACCATTCGCCCTTCGGCAGGGGTGATGGCACTGCTTATGGCGGGTGCAATTGGGATGCATTTCAAAGTGAGCGATCCGGCAATTGCCTATTTGCCCGCTGCGCTGATGCTGCTTTCGAGTCTTTTGATTTTGTTTTTGGACAAAAAGACGGCAGCGTCAAAATAGACTTAGGATTGGATTTTTTTTTTGAGTTAACGGTTCTTCAACGAGCCATAATATCCCATAGAAGTGGTTTAAAGTGTTTGTAAATAAGTATTTATAAATTTTTCCTACCTTTTCGGAAAAAATGAAATTTTTAGAAAAATACTATCCCGTTCTGCTTGCCTTTTTAAGTTTTTTGTATTCCATATACCTTTGGTTTTCGGGCTATCAATTGGAAGGAATTTATGTCGGATTGTGGCCCGTTACGATACTGGCTTTTGCCTTTGTGATTCGACAAAGAAGAAATGACGATAAAAACAAGTTGCTATGAATAATCAAACGCTTTTTATTTTTGGGGCTGTAATTTTTGTCATTTACGTCTATTTTTTATTGAATATCATCAGGAAAGAACATCGAGGAAAAGGAAAAGAAAAGATGAATTCTTTCGATTCCAATGATTTTGACGGGATGGGCAATCAAGGAAGAATTCCCAATAAAAAGCCGAAAAATCGTGCGATTTAATGGCTTATTAAATTACATGCGCTGAACACATATTTTTTTGCACCGCACTATTTTTTAATTTTCACAGCTCAATTGAAGTCTCAATTTTGAGAAGGTTTTATTATATTTGATTGTATTAATCATAAATCAAAGATCAATGAAGCATTTTTTTACAGTACTATTTTTAAGTTTATTTTTTTCTCTGACGGCTCAAGAGGGTGAGTTGCGGATCAATATGTGGTACGGAACAGTAGACAATTCCGATGTTGCAGAACTCCTGGAAAACGAGAAGTATTTTAAAGACCTTTGGCGTCAACAAAAAGAAGCAGGTCTCCTGGCCAACTGGGAGATGTGGAGATTGGTAAATCCAAACCATGACCATCCTCAGACAACTTTTGTGTATGTCAAATTCTATACGCCCGACAATCGCAACACCACCAGTACGACGAGTATAATCCCCGAGGGATTGGATGCACAGGCGTGGGAAATCATCCAACAAAGGCATTTGGGGTTGTATAAGAAGATTTTTTCTTCCGACCTGTCTTACAAAGGAGGCTTTAATAATTCAACTGCTGGATCAAAACCTGCAAATTTTGCAATTATGAATTATATGAATGTAGATTGGTATAAAAACTTTGAATACGAAAACATGGAGCTCAAAACTTTTATGCCGATCAACAAGGCGAATGGGATGAAGGCATGGGCACTTACCAAGGTGTTGGATCAACTGGGAACCGACCGAAAAGTCAACTATCTCACTGTGGATTTTTACGACAGTCTCGAGGAAATTTATACCCGACGTTCCAATACCGCTTCACTGAGTAAAGAGGTGGTGGCAGCGAACAAAAAGATAGATCAAATCCGTTCTTTGATCAGTTCCGATATTTTCCAATTGGTGGACTATTTGGAATAGGGTTTTCCTACATTCTCAATAAACAAAAACCCTCTATTTAGAGGGTTTTTTCATGAAACAAAAGGTTATGAACGATTTAGACGAATATCATGATGGCGGAGAGAATAATGCCCGCCAAGGTGAAATAGATTGCTTTTTTAAAAATGGCGGTATTGGGCAGAAACATCCAATAGGCGGAAACTACAAAGAACAGCAAGGCGATTCCAAAAAAGACATTTAAAAAATAAAGGGGAGTAGAAGAGGTAGCTTTGTGCATATTTTCCATCATCCCCAAAAATTTTGGGGGTTGCATTTGAATATAGGTCAATGCTCCGGTTTCTGGGTTGTATTCAATATTTTTTGCCCCGCGCATTTGGGGCGGTTTTTCCAATCCTTTTTCAATGATGCGCTCCACGGCGACTTCCTTTTTAAAAGTTTCCTTGTCGCGATAGGTCAAGGTGATTCCTGTCAAGGCATACATAAACATAATACCTGCTAAAAAGAATCCTAAGTACCGGTGGAGGACTCTAAATTTTGAACTGATGTTTCGATCGTTTAATTTCATTTGGTTGATACGTTTTAAATTCAATTGGGGAAAAATAAAACATTTTTAATTAGTAAAATTGACCTGCGCAGATTTTTTAGTTGTAATAAAAAAGGGGTAATAATTAATTCACCGTGGAAAGCGGGAAAAAAGAATTCTTTTTTCCCGCTTTCCATCAAATTTAATTATCTTAATGCTCTAAAACTATATTCATTTACGCGCATCCAAAATACAGTACTTTTGGCAGTATCCTGAGGTGGGGGAGCTGTGTTTTATTTCTATTTTTTTCAGGTATGCTATCCGCACAAGATTCTGATGGAGATGGAATTGCCGACGCGATTGAATGCCCTCCCAACACAAATTCTTCCACCTTGTTGATACAAGGCGACTATTCAAGCAGCAGCACCGGAACATATCCCATACTATCGCCGCTCATGCAAATTCAGGGAAGCGGAGCGTCCAACCAAGCAAATTTGGGTATTACTTCCAAAACAATTAGTGTATCACTGAACCTTGATCCTGGAGATATTTTGGAAAGTTGTACCGTGAAATTTGATATTTCGAACAGTTTTGACGACGGTTTAGAAATCACCCTGAACGGGGTTAAAATATTGAGCTTTTCACAATTTCATTGGGATAATGATCACTTCAGAAGCGACCCGTGTTGTAATCCGGTAGAATATCAATGTGAAACTACGGAATTTAATGGTTCAGGTAGATTTGTCCAAACGGGACAAAATAAGTGGAGACCCTGGCAAGGAGATGGAAATCCAACCCTTGAAATCTCAGAAGGATCCATACGATTGATGGTAGACACCAATACAGGAGGAAGGGAGGATGCGCTTCCTTTTATGGATAGCACTGTTCCTGACTGGGCGCTGGATACAAATTTCGCCTACGATTGTCAAGCAGGATTTGAAATAATTTTTGGAAACACCAATCACAATGGGGCAGGCTCCATCAACGCCACCTTGCAAGTGGAGGCTTATATCAACCCCTGTTTGGACGATGCGGATAATGACGGGATTTTAAATATTTATGATCTGGATTCGGATGGCGATGGTCTTAGTGATGCTTTAGAGGGAACCGCTGATGTCAATGGCAATGGCGTGGCGGATTTTTTGGAATCGAGGTATTGTACGGGATATGATTCCAGTTTGTATGCAGATACTTTTGAGTTGGTAAATAATGCCACCTTAGTGAGTGACTATGTACGACTCACTGAAAATCTAGGGGGTCAGTCGGGCTCCGTTTGGAGTAAAAATAAGGTTACACTCGAAGAAAATTTTACCGTAGAGGCAGAAATTTATCTTGGAACAAATAATTCAGGAGCCGATGGGATTGCTTTTGTGCTTCAGCCGAACTCCTCCAGTCTTGGAATCAGTGGAGGGGGGTTGGGTTATTTAACGATTAATCCTTCTCTGGCAATTGAATTTGACACCTATTACAACAGTGGTAGAGATCCCTCTGCTTCCGATCACATTGATATTAATATCGATGGATCAAGTTCGCACTCACAAGTGATTGCCGCAATTAGCGATTATGAATTGGAAGACGGACAATGGCATACGGTTTTGATTCAATGGGACGCAACAAGAGGTACCTTAGCCCTTACATATGATGGGACTTTACTTTTTGATGTGTTGATTGATGCTGTAGCTACTGTTTTTAGTGGGAACCCCAATGTCTATTGGGGCTTCACTGCCGCAACGGGGGGGGCAATGAATGAACAGCGAGTCAAATTCATTCAGATTTGTTCTGTGGATGAAGATTGTGCTTCCTCAGAGTATGATATTCAAACCACTTCCTCAACCATCTGTTTGGGAGACAGTACCACATTGAGTTCCTCGGTTAGTGGTGCCACTTTTTTGTGGTCCACAGGTTCCACCAGTTCCACCATAACCGTGCAACCCTCCACGACGACCACCTACACTTTAGAAATAAAAAAGAATGGAACTACCTGTAATAAAGAGATTGGTATAGAAGTCATAGATGCAGCCATTACAGCATCATCATTAAGTATATTCGAAGGTGAAACGGCAACTTTGAGTACCACCGTCATTGATGCTTCGTATTTATGGTCAAACGAAGCAAGAAGCAACAGTATTACAGTGCAGCCTTCAGTAACCACCACCTATACCCTCGAGATCACAAAAAATGGTGTGCGGTGTTCTGATACGATCCAAATAGAGGTCCTTTCTTCCAATATTACAGCCAGTGCCACAACGATTTGTGCCAGTGATACCGTTACCCTTACAGCCACGCAAGAGGACGCCACGTATCGTTGGTCAAATGGAGCCATCACTCAAAGTATTGACGTACAGCCTTCCGTGACGACAACCTATACGGTAGAAGTAACCAAGAATGGCGTTAGTGCAACAAACACCATACAGATTGAAGTCATCGAAACGGAGATTTCAGCGACGGCTACAACCGTTTGCGTCAGCGATATGGTTACGCTGAGTTCGAATGTCAGCAGCGCAACTTTTTTATGGTCCACGGGTTCCACCAGTGCCACAATAACCGTTCAACCCTCGCAAACATCAAACTATACCTTACAAATCACCAAAAATGGAGTGGTGTGCTCCAAAACCATAGCTGTAGAAGTGATTGATCCGGTACTTTCAGCAACGGCCACCTCCGTTTGTGTCAGTGACACGGTCACCCTCAGTGTTTCAGGAGTGAGTAGTGCTACCTATTTATGGTCGAATGGAGCGAAAACAAGCAGTATAGATGTACAACCCTCCAGCACGACCACCTATACCGTACAGATCACAAAATCGGGGGTAACATGTTCCAATGCGATTGCCATTGAGGTGGCTCAATTGCCTTCGGTAACTGCCACTCCGTTGGATGTGACTTTTTGTGAAACACCCCAACTACAAACCATTGAGCAGCTGGGAATTAGGTTGGGTTCGATTGATTCATCATTACAAACCCAATGGTATGATGCTGAGGTGGGGGGAAACCTGATCGCCAGTTCAACGCTCATCTTGGATGGACAATTGATTTATGCTACGCAATCGATCAATTCTTGTGAAAGCGAGCGTCAAGCCTTTTTTGTTGAGGTGTTGGAAAATGAAATTCAAGACAGCAGTATCGGGATTTGTCCTGGAGCGTCAACTCTTTTGAGCTCCACCGTTAGCAGTGCCACCTATTCATGGTCCACAGGAGCAAACACTTCCAGTATTACAGTACAGCCCGCGAGTACAACAACCTATACCCTACAAATTCTTAAAAATGGAACCCTTTGTGAGCAGATTTTTGTGGTAGAAGTTTACAATGACTATGATTTTCTCGTTACCGCCATAACCAATCCCATCAAAGAAAATGGAGCTACAGCCACTTTTTCAGTCCGGTTGACCCAAGCCCCTCAAACGAATGTGTCGATACAACTGACCAATCAAAATCCAGAAGAGGTAACTATTGCCCCAGCAGATCTTTTGCTAGAATTTACTCCCCTCACTTGGAATGTTACGCAAACGATAAATCTTGTTGCGGTAGATGATTTTGTTAAAGAAGAAACTCAAGGTTTCCAGATTCAACTGGAAGTTGCGAGTAACTCAGATGTTGCCTATTTATGCACCGTTTCACAAACCCTAACGGGCTTGACCCTTGATAATGATGAAGCAGGTATAGAAATTACAATTATTGATCCTTTAACGGGTGAAAGCGGAGATGAAGGCAGTATTGAAGTGGTTTTAAAGTCACAACCTACAGCCACTGTTCAGCTCAATTTTGTGTCTTCCAATACAGCGGAGGGTGCTGTGTCCAACAGTTCCCTTGTTTTTACGCCCTCCAATTGGAACATTACCCAAACGGTTACCATTACTGGTGTAGACGATTTTCCTCCTTTTCCTGATGGTGCAGTGGATTATGAAGTTAGTGTGGAAAGTATCACTTCAGACGATGCCTATTATGGTGCGATTGAGAGCAGTTCAATTTCCCCATTTCTAATGACCAACCAAGACAATGACGCCCCGGCGGTGGTTTTGACAGTAAAAGACAATAATTACAGAACCAGCGAGGATGGCACGGACGTGGTCGTTTATTTTGAATTACTGTCCGACATCAGCTCAGGTGCTTCGGTTACGATTCCGTTGAGCCTAACCATAGGAAATGACGAGATTGCACTTTTGGAAACTTCCATAACGATTCCGCAAGCAAACTGGAATCAGCCGGAGCGGAATCAAATTACACTCACGGGCTTGGATGATTTCCTTTTGGATGGTCCGCAACAAGTCACCCTTATCACAGGCGATCCCGTATCCGAAGAGGCGGCCTATGATGGGCTAAAAGCTTCCGATGTAGCCGATGTGATTTTTTATAACGACGACAACGATGTTCCTGGTTTGGAAATTGGAACGCCTGAAATACTCTCTGAAGATGAAAATTCAACTTTGGTACCCATTCGACTCACTCAATTACCTAACGATGAGGTTCGCCTATCCCTAGTAATTACGGATTTAACGGAGGTCGCTTTGGGAATTTCAAGCTTAACTTTTACACCCGAGAATTGGAATTTATATCAACAAATACCCCTCTTTGGAGTGGATGATCCGCTGTTGGATGGAGATATTTATTCCAATCTTATTGTTACGGTAAGCGAGGCGACTATAGATGAAGATTATAAAACCTTAGACCCCGAAACCGTTGAACTCTTGACCTTGGACAACGAAGATATGGATGACGATTCCATCCCCGATGTCGATGACAATTGCATGACACTATACAATCCCGATCAATTGGATACCGATCAAGATGGGGTGGGCGACCTCTGTGATGCCGATCGTGACAACGATGGAATTTTAAATACCGTAGAGGGCGAAATTGATACGGACGGCGATGGATTGACCAACGACATCGATTTGGACAGCGATGGCGATGGTTGTTATGATGTAACCGAAGCCGGTTTTGAGGATGAAGACAAGGACGGTATGGTAGGTACTTCTGATTTATCGGTAGACGAAGAAGGAATAGTACTTTTGGTAGATGCGTACAAAACTCCCATGGATCGGGACCAAAATGCAGTGCCGGATTATTTGGAGCAACAAACGGCTCCGGACTCCGCAGCCTATCTCGTTCCAAGTGTGGATTATATTTTTGGGTCGACCCTTACTTTCCAACTACTCAATGATGCGGCTACCCAAGTGAATTATCAATGGCAGCGAAGTTTTGACAATGGGATTAGTTTTCAAAACCTTGTGAATAACACTGAATTTAGTGGGGTAAATACTTATCAGTTGACTTTAGTAAACGCAAATCTAACCCACAATGGACAGCAGTTCCGAGTGGTTTTGACTCCCTTTTATGCTTGTACAGACGACATTATTTCAACGGTTACCCTACTCGACTATCAAGAAATCTTGATTCCCAATCTAGTTACTCCCAATGGTGATGGATTCAACGATACCTTTGAAATTTCAGGCTTGCAAAAATATTCAAACTATAAGGTGGAAATCTACAATCGTTTGGGGTTAAAGCTCTATGAGAGCAGCAATTATTTAAACGACTGGGATGGATATTACAACGGCAATCCTTTGCCCATCGGGACTTATTTTTATATTGTCACCATAGGTGACGTGGTAGAAAAAGGATTTATCTATTTGCAAAGGTAACGTCACCCTTTTTTTCAAAAAAAACCGGATAAACGAATAAGAGTTGGTGTTTTTTCCCGATTTTTTTTATCTTGTTATTACTATATAAATTATTTGGTGATATTAGCAAACCTTCTTACTGTTGCCGTCTTTTGGCTACAGTTTGTAAATCTTTCAGATTTTAACGCTGCTCACGACAAAGGAACGGAGGGGTATGTTGGGAACTTGTCGACTACTCAACAATTTGGGGGTAGCAAGCACAAGACCGTACTTTCCAGTGCCACCGTTTCATCTTGTTTATCGCCTACATCAAGTCGGCTGTATCCCCACGAAAACCTTACCCAAGAGATTCAAAAAATCAGGGAGGAATATGCACGGATTGAAAAAAATAAAATCAATTATCAGGTGTACACCCTGTTTAAAAGGAGTTCAGATAATGTTCCATTTTTGGTGGATACATCCAAAGTGGAAGTGGAAGAAGACCATGGGGAGTATTTTTTTGTCCATGCCAACGAGCCGTACAGTACGTATAAAAAAACCATGCTTTCTTTTGATGATGCAGGGGACTTACGTTTTGTAGAAATTCAGCATTGGGATGCTATAGAGGGTTCGTTCAGCTATTCCAAAAATTTCTATTTTGCCCAAGGGGCACTTCAAGCTTTTTTTGTTTATGAGTATGGGAATTATTATGTCGGAGCGATCAATCATATCTACGAATACCGACTTTACAACGAATGGGAAGCCAGTGTAACGGATTCCTGTCCTAAAATAATTCGGGGCTTACACCGAATGATAGATGGAACAAATATTCACCGTATTGAAACGGTTTATCCGCTTGAAAACAAAAACTTAAATAAAGACGATTTGGCCGCATCCATCAAAAACTATTTTTTGACGGAAGATTTAGTAGCACTATCGAAAATTGATAAACTAGAATTTAATTAACCATAAACTAAAAATTATGCAAATGATCATCGGAACCGCAGGCGTTTTATTACTGGGATTAATATTGGTGTACAATACATTGGTTCGCTACCGAAACAATGTAAAAAAGACCTTTTCTTCCATTGACATCCAGCTCAAAAGAAGAGCAGATTTAATTCCCAACATCCTAAATTCAGTGAAAGGATATATGGAACACGAAAAAGGTGTTTTAACAGCCCTGACCGAAGCCCGAACTTCTATTCTGAGAGGCTCCTCCAATCAAAATGTGTCCGAAATGGCCAAAGGGGAGAATATGCTTAGTGAAGCTTTGAAATCCATGTTTGCCGTGGCTGAAAACTACCCCGATTTAAAGGCCAGTCAAAATTTTCTTGATCTTCAGGAAGCACTTGAAGAAACCGAGGATCAAATTGCTGCAGCCAGAAGAATTTACAACGAAAGCGTCAATACATTGAATACCAAAACGGAGGTTTTTCCCTCTAATATTGTTGCCTCAATGTTTGGGTTTAAAAAAGAAAATCTTTTTGAGGGAGCTCCCCAAGATCGTAAAAACGTAACCATAGAATTCTGATTTTGAAGAAAAGATTTTTTCCTCGTTTTTTTTATAGCCTACCTTATACAGAGGAGGACCTGCAGGCAGCGGCAAAAAATGCTGGTGAAACCCTTGATTTCCCCGAAGATTTTATCAGTGCCGAAACCCGTCGGAAAATTGAAGAAAATAGGCTCGAATTGTTAGCGCAACAGCAATATATCGATGCCCATCCCAAGCATATCATAATCAATAGGTTATCGTGGATACTGCTATTATTTGTTGTTGGTTCGCTCGGCATAATACTTTTTAATTTAGAAAATGAACCATTGGTTCAGTACAGAAAGCATCTTATTATGCTTTCTTTCGTAGTTATTACTGGAAGTAGGGTCTTTGCCACTAAATCTAGATCCTTAATCAAAGACTTTGTAAAACAAAAAGTAGCTAAAAAAAACAGTTGGTTGTATGATCCCAAGCTGAGTTATGAAAAGGCGGATGCCTTAAACACTCAATTTCCCCATGTTTTTTTTCGAGGCGATCAATCGATATCCGTGGAAGATGAGTTTTATGGTGTCCAAAATGTAGAGTCTAAATCCTATTATTTCAATTCTGGATTATATACGTACAAAATAAAAAAACGACGAAGAAAAGGAATTACCCGATATAAAACAATACGCAATCATTACATCTGTATAAAACTCGTGAAGCCTCTTTCGGTAGAGTTTTTGTTAAAGCCCGAAATTGCAGGAGGTATTTTTAATGTTTTTAACAGCAAAGAGATTGACTTAGAATCGGATGAATTCAACAAACTTTTTTCGTTTTCATATACTGGAAAAAAAGAAGAAAATTCAGCTGAAATTGTAAAAAACTTAAGTCCTGCTGTCCAGTTAGGTCTGATAGATTTGGCCAAAAGACGTCCTTCTTTCCGCTTCTTTTTTTCAAAGAACACCTTAGTTTTTTTGTTTCGAGGTGAACTTGTCCCTTCGTCTTTCATTGGGCTTTCAACGCTAAAAACAAAATCTTACAATTACTCTGGAGTTAAAAACGAAGATGTTGAGCGCATTGAAAATGAGATAAAAAACATTACTGATTTGGCTGTATCAATCACCAAATATTTAGATTAGATGAAATTCATTCCAATTTTATTCCTCATTTGCAGTTTGATGATGACTGAGGTTGCGGCACAAAAAATCGTTTATATCAATGCGAAAAGTGGATTAAACGTTCGAGCAACGCCCGATTTAAATGGAGACAAAATTGCAAAACTTGAATATGCAACCAAGGTCATAATTAGGAATCAAACCCGGCAATCAATGACGGTTGAAGATGAGGGAAAAACAATTTCTGGGGAATGGGTTGAAATTATTTTTGAAACGCCTCGCAGAGAAGAAATGTACGGCTTTGTTTTTGACGGCTATTTATCTAAATTAAAACCTGTATTTCCGGAGGAAGAACGAGAAATGCTCCAAAAATTGACCTATTTTGGCAAAAGTGCGCTCCCTTTTTTAAAGACGTATTATTCGGATGAAATTATTTTGGAGTACGATCGTATTCAAGCTCTTTTACATCTCGACTCAGCGCAAAAGCCCGAAATGATTGAGCTTTATGCGGATGCCATTGCATTGAGCAAAAAAATAACGACACAGATGAACAGAAAGTTCATCCGAGATAATGGTCAAAAGCTGGATACGTATCTGAATTTGGCATCTCACTTTGAAAAAGATGAAAATATATCGGGTTTTCGAAGTGATTGTATCATCGAATGTGTCCAATTTAAAATGAATTTGAGAACGGTCGATATAAAAAACTATTCCAGTAAAAAGATAGACCAAGAGTATTTTAGATTACTGCGAAAGGTTGACGATGGAGGAGCAAATCCTTTTGAATACAATCGTCCGGTATGGATCGAATTTCAAACGGATTACTCGGGCTATAGTGTGTTGGGAGATCGGTTTCTGTTGGGTTTCTTGAATGAAAGCAAAGTCTATTTAGAAGCCTTTAAATCAGAATTTAAAGAAACAGATATTCGTCAGGACAACATTCGCGCCTATCGTCAATTGGTCATTGATGGACTTGTAAATTTAAGGTATGGACTCTCAAAAGATCAAGTGATTAAAGAGCTTGTATTGATGCTTGAAAATGAGGTACTTTTTGAAAATGAAAAGGAAGCGGTAGAAAAAAAATATTTGGAGATTTTGAATAGTCCCATTCGAATTAAATACGAAGAACCGGGACTACAATTTGACTGTGTTTCTCGAGATTGTTCCTATGGATAGCAATAAAAACAGTTTCACGAATAGTTCCCATCCGAGCACCTTTTTTAAAATAAAAAGAGGTCTATCTTGCTGAAAATATTAAAGCCGATGAAAACGCTAACCGTGGATCAACTTTCCGTCTCCATCTACCCTACTGCCGGAGCCCTAGGGAAAGCCGCAGCACAGCAGGTTGCCTTGGATTTGAATGAAACTGTTCGTACCCTAGGGAAAGCAAGACTGATACTCGCCACAGGAACTTCCCAATTTCAATTTTTAGAACATTTACAAAAAGAAACCCTCCCATGGGATCGCATCACTGTCTTTCATTTGGACGAATATGTGGGGATTGCAGCCGATCATCCTGCAAGTTTTAGACATTATTTAAAAACCCGAATTTTGGAGTTTGTAAAGCCTAAAAAAGTGTTTTACCTTCATGGCGATGCCCCTTCCATTGCGGCCGAGATAGAGCGATATTCCGCGGCCTTATCCAAACACCCCATTGATGTGGCGTGTATTGGAATCGGCGAAAACGGACATTTGGCATTCAACGATCCCGGAGTGGCCAATTTTAAGGATCCGCTGCTTGTAAAAAAAGTGATGTTGGATCAGGAGTGCCGACAGCAACAGTTCCACGAGGGATGGTTTGATTCCCTAGAAACAGTGCCTAAAGAAGCCTTGACCCTGACCATTCCGGCCATTATGAATGCCCTTCGAATCTGCTGTGTGGTGCCCGATACTCGAAAAGCAAAAGCAGTTCATCAAGCTTTGAAGGGCGCTATTTCTGAAAATTGTCCGGCTTCTGTTTTACGAAGGCATCCCAATGCAAAATTGTTTTTAGATAAAGCTGCGGCAACTCTAATTGAGGATTAAAATTTTCAATAAATGAAGTGAATTTTTAGTACTTTAGAAAAACATTTAATTTCATCTCCTTAAACTATATTAACAAAATACAGTATCATGCAAAATAGTTATAAGCAAGCCGTAAGAATAATTCTTTTGACGGGACTTCAGTGTCTCTTTTTTTTAGGTCATGCCCAAGATGGCACTATCTATCCGCTGGAGGCACCTGCAGAGCCTAACGCCATTCCTTTGGGAACCGGCGGAGTGGAAGATCAACCGGCTCCAGAGACTTGGTTCCGACAGTGGGGCGACCCCATGGCGCGAAATATTTCCAAAGCCACACTGACGCCCTTTTTGCCCGAAGCCGGAAAGGCCAATGGTGCGGCTGTTATTGTAGCTCCCGGGGGTGGATTTCGTTGGCTTTCCATGGGGAATGAAGGTTGGGAAGTGGCCGAAGCCCTTGCCCAACAAGGAATAGCGGCTTTTGTTTTAAAATATCGATTGTTTCCTACGCAGGAATCTTTGGATGATTTTTCCGCTTGGATGAACCGCCCGCGTCCCGCTCCTCCAAAACCCGATGCTGCTTCCACAGATAAAGCACCCTCACCTCCTGTTCAACGCGACCTCTCCAATCCGTTGGAAGACGCCGAAGCGGCTTATGCCATGATACTGGAAAACGCAGTGGAGTGGGGGGTTGACCCGCAAAGAATTGGAATGATCGGATTTTCTGCTGGTGCAGGACTAACCCTACACGCCACACTACACTCCAAAAGCATGAAACTCGCCTTTATCGGCCCGATTTACGGGGGTATGGGGGCGGTTGAAGTTCCCGAGAATGCTCCCCCGATGTTCAATGTGATTGCCTCCGATGATTTTTTGTTTCGCTCCCAATTTGGAATCATCGATGCTTGGTTTAAAGCCGGTCGCCCTGTGGAATTTCATTTGTATCAAAATGGAGGACATGGATTTGGTTTAGGCAATCCCGATCGTACGAGCAATCGTTGGTTTGAGGCTTTTACGCATTGGTTGGAGGTAAATCGCTTTCTCGTTCCCAATGCTGCTGAATAAGTCCGTTATCATACTTCAATGCATGGAGTAGTTTAAAATTTATGGGTACTTTTCCATCTTTAAATAATAATGTTCCTTTTTGAAGTTGCGTCGGTATGATGGAAAGGATGATTTTATCGATAACATTCAATTGGAAGAGGTGGAGTGCCAATACGGCTCCGCCATCACAGTAGAGGTCTTTTTTGGCTGTGGTTTTTAGACGGTGAATCAATTCCGGTACGGCTCCGGAATAAAAATGCAAGGATGCAGCGAGGGTTTCTTTTGGCGATCGACAGATCACATACACCTCCTTATCCTCGTGGTACGGATAGCCCATGTCCTTTACCTTATCATAGGTTTTTCTTCCAACAATCACCGTATCGACGGAATCGATAAACGACGAATAACCATAATCTTCGCCAGCTGTTTGAAAGTCTTCAAGAAACCCTAAGTCGTCTCCAGGGCCGGCAATAAAGCCATCTTCCGACATGGCGATATAGAGGATTAGTTTTTTTGACATGGAATATATTTTTTAAGAGCGATTGTTGGAGCTACTTGTTTTTGATTATGTTGGCAGCGATTTCTAGGAGGATTTCATTTTTTCTATTAAACAAGCGATACGGGGAATTGTATACCAACAACAAGGGTTCTCCGATAGTTTCAAATGCATTTTCCTGTGCCAATTTCTTTAGTTTTGTACTGTATTTTTCACGGCTGGATGCAGTTGCATAACCGCTAAAATCCAAAGCGATAAAGTAAGCAGGAGTGGTTTGGAACACTCGAACTCCTGAGGATACAGGTTGGGGAGTGTTGTTTGCATTAAAGGTGTTGGGTAAGACAAATTCCATCACTTCTTCGCCCTTTGAATTGCCCATATACACCGGGGTAGTCATGGCAATTTTTGAGCTGCTTTCATTATTTCCAGAGATATACCCAAAAAGATTCCCAAAGCTATTGTCGGACTGTATTTTCATCACTGGAGGATAATATCGAATTTCAAATTGCTCTCGTTGTTCAATCACCGTATAGGTCTGTGATTCATATTGCTGCCCCATTGCTTTGAATATAAAAAGGTTTGAAATGAATAAAAAAATACAGTAATATTTCATATTTAAATTTTATATAAAAGTAAAAAACAAAACCCTCTTTACGATGGGCGTGTTGAAAAAACCCCACATAAATCATGGCTTTACCTGTAAATTTTTATTTTATTCGTATTGATAGACATCCCCATTTTTAAGGATGTATTGTTTTTCATTCAACAAATAAATTGTGCCCTTTTTGGTATCCAAGATGTTCTTTCCTTCTATGTGTGCAAAGCGATTGGCGGTCAGTCCAAAATAAATAGAAAAACTAATGATAATACAGCCGATGATAATGGCATAAGGGATAGTGATATTTTTCATCGCGATTGATTTAATGTCTAAATTTAATAAAATCTCTTTATTCCCCGAGAATCTTAAGAGATTGATTCTAAAACCATCCCCTCCTGCCCAGCACTTTTATATATTAACGTTATTCGTTCGAGGACGATTAGATTTTTTTAAGGGTTTCAGATTTTAAAACTTTAAACCCAAAAAAATAGCACCCCCTTTTTTATAAACTCATAAATTTGGAGAATAACAAAATCAAGGATGATCTATCTTCATAAAATACTTCCACTACTGGTGCTTCCGATTATGTTTGTTGTTATTTTGATCTTTATTGGTCTGCGCAAAGACAAAAAAAAGTTGATTCTTCTAGCGGTTTCATTATTGTATATAGCTTCTACAGCAATTTTTTCAAACTTTTTTTTTAGGCAGGTTGAGGGGGAATATGCCCGTACTCCGATGGCTGATATCACCCCAGCTGCTGCCATAGTGGTGTTGGGGGGGATGCTAAACATCGTGGAGCAAGGGGGTCAAATCTTTACAGAGTGGACCGATCCGGATCGGTTTTTTGGGGGAATTGCTTTGTATCATGCAGGCAAGGCAGATGCTTTGGTTTTTACGGCGGCTAAAATGCCTTGGCACACCGTTCAAAAAACGGAAGGAGCACTCCTCAAACAGTTTGCCCTTGAGCAGGGCGTTCCGGAGGAGGCTATCAAGTTGACCCAAAGGGTAACCAATACAGCGGAGGAAGCTGTAGCGGTGAAAGCACTTTTGGGAGCAAACAAAAAAATCATTTTGGTCACTTCCGCTTATCATATGTACCGATCCAAAAAATTATTTGAAAATCAAGGGTTTGAAGTGATTCCCTATAAAGTGGATTATAAAGTTTTGGAAAATCAGCAAACGACTCTTATGGATTTCCTGCCCAGTGCAAGAAATTTGGAGTTGACAGAAATTGGGGTGAGAGAAATTTTGGGCAGAATCTATTACGGAATCAAAGGATATCAATAAGTTTTTATGCCTTCCCGAGAGGAAGGCATTTTTAAAACAGAATGAAGTAAGAGCCTACTTAGAGTTACTTATTTTGGCGTTGCCACCTGAATAGTGTCGTAATATTCTTGGGTGACTTTTTCTGTCCACGTTGTAGGCGAACCTCCCCCGTAAATGGCAATATAAGAAACATCACTATCGGGCGTAGAACTGTGCCAGTGTTCAATGTTTTTATCACATTTAAGTACATCGCCTTCTTTGAGGATGACCACTTCTTTTCCACGTTCTTGATAATAGGCATTTCCTGCAACAATAATCAAAACTTGACCGGTTTCATGTTGGTGCCAATCCAAAGTTGAATTGGCACTAAAAGTAGCCAAAGTGATTCCTACATTCAGATCGTCTTGAGGTGCCACTAAACCTTTGAGCCAAGCACTGCCTAAATAGTGCATATTGGGGGCTTTTGTATTGGGGCTCAGGTCTTGTCCTTTGTAGGAGTTGATTTGATACTGAGCGGAAAGGTAGATGGAAAATAAGGAAAACAGTAGGGTAACGGAATATTTCATAATCAATGGATTTAATTAAAAATTGATACGACAAAAGTAGACAATAGTTGCAGCTATTTAGCTCCCTAATTACAGTTATAACTACCATAATTACTGGTGTTATCTACGCTACATATAAAACATGAAAATTTTATACCCAAGAGGGTTGTTCTTGATGTATTCGGATTAATAATTTTTTTGATGCTTCCAAACCATTCTAAGGGTCATGATGTCAAAATTGGAGATTTCTCCCGAAGTATTCATCACAGAGGGGAGTTCTTCTGCATCCGGATATTTCCCACGATCATAAACATCATCAAGAAAAAAACAGTGCCCCATCTCATGTAAAAAAACATCGGTATTGGTTGCTCCCGTTTGAGAATCTAATATATTCCCACCCATTTTAAGATATTGTCTTTGTGCAACGGCGTCCCAAGGAATTCGATACCAAAATTTGGTCTGAAAATGATCAATGCCTTCCGGGTGCTCGTAGTTGCTCCAATTCTCTGGGGTGAATTGAACATTGTCGTCAAGATCATCTCTGTTGCCAACCACTTTTAACACTCCAAAATCTTCAAGCGTATACCAGTTGTAGTCAAAATCTTCTTCCGAGGCACTGTAGACAATGTCCCAAGGAGGATCTTCATTGGTTAAGGTATAATTGGTAACAATTGGATAAGCTCCATATTTGTCATAAAAGGAATCCTCAATGTCTATGTCATTATTGAATACAAATCCAAAAATTTTAACTTCTATCGTTTCTTTAGGGAAATCGGGGTCGTAGGCTTTAAGCCCTTCTACCCATGCATTGACATGCGTTTGATAATCTGCTTTGATTCTGTCAATTGCTGTGCTTGAAATGGCTCCTTCATATTCCTCAAAATGAAAATAGATGGGCCAACTACCGCTGTTGTAGATTTCCCAGAGCGGATTTTTCAAGCCTTTCAATACGCCGTTTTCATCTTCAAGAAAGAAGTTTTGACCGATACAAATTTTAATAAATCGATTGGCGTTGGTTACAAAAAGCTCTTTTTCAGCTTCGGTGAGCTCCATGCCTACAAGAAATTCATCAAAATAGGCGGCGGGATAAGGAACATTTTCTTTGTGAAGGATTTTTTCTGACTCTGTATATTCCGTATCGTCAGTAGCCGAACTGGAGGTGTCTTCGGTTTCTGTATCCTCGCTTTCTGTGTTTTCGGTTTCCGTAGTTTCAGTTGCGGTGTCCTCTGTAGTTTCTGCTTCCGAGTTTTCCGGTGTTACGGCTTCTGTGTTTTCGGTGTCCTCGGTGACAGGCGAAAGCTGATCCTCAGTGCTACAGGAGAAGACTAAAAGAAATCCAACAAGGAAAAATAGTTTTTTCATTTCAAATTGGTTTATGGTTTACAAACTTAAATTAAAAAAAAAATTAGTACACGGTTTTTATACCTTAGAAAATTTCCTCCAATCATTAGATTTCCATGGATCTTCTTGATAATAATAATTGGGTTTAATGATTTTATTGACCATGTCCATATGAAAAGCTTCAACGGCAGAACCGGAAATTGGCGGGACTATCCATTTCCAATCTGCGTGAATTGATCTTCCGGCTTCCAACTCCTGACCGTGGAATTTCATAAAATAATCCACGATTGTGTGGTGATCCAGCATTCGGATTTGATGCTTTCGATAGGACCATTGAACAGCCAAATTCAGCTCAATAATGGCACGGTCTTTCCAATGGGTTTCGTCGGAACTCATGTCTAATCCCATTTTTTCAGCAACCACCGGCAGCATATTGTAACGAGAGGTGTCTCCCAAATCTCGGGCTCCAACTTCAGTGCTGATAAAAAATCCATTGGAAGGAGCGCAACGATATTGTATGCCTCCGGCATCTAGTGCCATCCCTGCCACGGCAGGAACCATAAACCATTCGAGTTTTAAGTCAGCAAACCAATCAAAGTCCGGATGTTCAATAGGTATGGTTTTCACAATGTCATCCGGCCACTCAAAAAATTGCGGAGTTCTTCCGTCTACCTCCAAAACGAGGGGGAGAGGATCAAAACGAGATTTAGCTCCTTTTGGAGTCCATCCTAAGCCCAGCGCAATCTTGGTGAGTTCAACAGTGGCAGGATCCCCTAAAATGCTGCCGTCAGCCTGTTCATAGCCGGCAAACATCAACAACAACGGGTTGTAAAGGCGGATTATTGGATCGTGGTTCCGGAAAATTGAAATGACTGCTCTCAAGTTTCCATTGTTTATCCCCAAGCGTAAATGCTCAACAAGGGACGTATACACGGCTTCTTCTTGATCGATTTCCCTACAATCGCGGACGATCATATTGCCCCAAAAATACCGACCTACACAACGCGAACTGTTTCTCCACGCCACCCGTGAAGCAAAGGTTAATTCGTCTATGGTGTGTTCATACGATCCGTTCTTTTGGATGGCCTTTTCTACCTCATTAATTCGTTCTTTGAGTGCCTCTTGGGAAAGTTTTTTCTCGTGATAAAACTGGGTTAAAAAAAGCGTTGCCTCTTTTTTAATGTCTGCAATGGGTTGCAGAAAAAAACTATCGGATTCAACCGTCTCCACCGCTTCTTTTTTGGAGGTATGATGACTCGATCTAGAGGAAGATGGCAAAGGTTTATCAAGTTCCCCTTCTTTGTCTACAGCTGCATTAAACTGTTCGGACCTAATATTACTTTCAGGCCATCCGCTGGACAATAGTGCTTTGCGAATTGTATTCATATAGGCTTCGGGTCCGCACAAAAAAGCAACACTATTTGGGTGATAGGGATATTGCGTTTTGATTTGATGTTCCGAAATACGTCCATTGGTTCTTGTCGCCCAGCGGTTGATGTGGATGTTTTTTTGTTTGGTATAAAACGCAAACTCTTCATTGAGAATGAAGTTCTTGGTATAAGGGGCAGACCATTCCAGTGTAAAGGGTCGTTGATCATTATTGGTCGTCATGGAGCGGAGCATTGAAATTGCGGGGGTTATTCCAATACCGGCAGCAAAAAATACAATTTCATGCGCTGTGCTTTCCAAAAAATAGGAGCCTTTGGGCTCTGAAATCCGTAGGATAGCATTTTCATCACCGTGGTCAATCAACCACCTGGAAAAGGTGCCCAATTCTTCACGTTTTACAGCGATTTCATAATGCGTATTGGGCGCGCCACTTGAAATCAAGCTGTAGGCACGAGTCACCCATTGGTTTTGAATATAGGCTTGAAGCACCAAATGTTGTCCAGGCTTAAAGGATTTTACTTCCTGATCTACAGGTTTTAGTGTAATGCATTGAATGTCTTTGTTTTCCGTCGTTTTTTTACCTTCTATCGTTGCCACCATCATATTGGACAATCCACAAAGTTCTTCTACCAAAGGTTCACATCCACCGCAAACGGTGGTTGCTTTGGTTGTTTTCACCAGGGTTTCCAACTGATTGTCTCCAGCTTCTATCAAAGGTGTAAAATCCTTGAGGCACAATTGAAGACAATTACAAATCATTTTGTCCGGCGACTGAACACTGTTTTCCTCCACATGAAAAGAGCCTAATTCCTTCAATATGGATTGCTGCCATTTTGGGATTGTTTTTTCACTAATAATATACCCCATGGCTTCGGGTAAACCCGACCATTTCCCACTCACCTCAATCCCTCGCAGCAGGTTGTCCTCCAGGGTTAATTGGAAAGTGAATTCTTCAGATGAAAATGGAAGCCTTGTCCAATGGGATGCGTTGGGCGCAGTTTCCCAATGCACTTGTACTTCATTTGGATTGCGAAGACTGGATAAATTGCGACCATCGGGATAAATAATTTGTGTTTTAATCGCTGGAAAACCCTTCAATTTGGTGGGGCGGCTGTAAAATAAACCTTTCCCGGGTAGGATGTCAACTCCTAAAAATGTCAAAACATGCTTGGCGATCCAATCTGAAAAATCTTGATGTTCATCCTCTTTTTTCGGTGGGAGTGGTGTTGTTCCAAGGCGGGGATATGCCATCATTCCTTTGACAAGCTCGGAGGCGTCATAGCGAGAACAACCTTCCGATTCCATCAGAAAATCTTGATATTGAAGTTCTGAAGTTTTTATAAAATTGATTTGAGAATCCACAAAAGCCAGCATTTCAGCTATGTTTTCGGGCATATTGCCAACAAATTCGTCGTATTGTAAATAGCCGTCATTATTTTTATCTGCCAGCCGAACAAGGGTTTCAACTTCACTTTGAGAAAATCCGATACGTGTCAAAAAATGATAGATTTCAGTTACTGATAATAACCCATCTTTGTCCAAATCCATACGCTCAAATTGAGCCCTCAAAAAGTTTTCTTTTTGCTTCATCGCTTCCAAAGCGGTTGTCAGCTGGGAAGCTAGAGTTTCACTTTGATAAACCTTTCCTTTCACGAATACAATACTCTTGTTTTCAGCCGGTTCGAACATTCTTGCTAAACTTTCCAAGCCCACCCATTCCTGTTCGTCAAAGGGTAGGAGGAGTTGTCTTTGTTCAGTAATTTGTTCTGTTTTTAAGAAAAGTGATTCGAACAACTGCGGGTAATAGAAAATAACAAAATCGTTACCACTCGTGCTAATTTTTTGTTCTGCTTTTTTAAGCGATATAGAATCTGGAATTTGTGGTGCTAACCAAACGATTTGACTGTTTTTTTGATTTTTTGCATGTTCTACCAATGCTGTGGCCAAATTCTCAGCCCCATCAATTTCCGTATGTTCTAAAATATGGATGACTTTGTTGTCTGATTGCTTCAGGTAGTTTGCAAGGGTATTGTTAAGCAGATTTCTATGCTTTTTGGATAAAGGAAAAATACTCATTTCTAAAATTTAGTATTTAAATATATGTAAAATCGCGTATAATGAAAATGGATTTCGGGGATATTTGATGTGGTTGGGAAATCTTAATCGTCAGAAAAGACAACCAACAAGCTTCATTGAGAGGCAATTTTTTTTCTAAGTTCTAGAAGCTCATCAATATTGTATAACACCCATAAGCGAAAAAAGGAATTCCTAGATTTTTTCCTTTTTTGACTCAATTTGTTCGAAATGCGAGGACGGTAGAACTGGATTTATTTCCATTGGCGTCTATCGAAATGACTTTCCAAAAATAAGTAGCGTTGTTTTCAACGTTTACTTCGAGGCTGTTGTTTTCCACTTGAGAATCAAGTGTTGTATAAAGTGTAGTGGCATCCACTTGATCCAAATAAACTTCAAAATGCGCCAAATCATTATCCACATCTACGGCGGTCCAATTCAGAACTATAGCATTGTTACTGTTGGGAGTAATCGTTGCTCCGGAAGTTGGACGGATTAAATCAGCCGGGAAAGGCGCGTAGTTAATCGTGGCGTCTCCAGCTAGGTAAAACCGCCACTGTTCACTCTCCGCAGGGCTTGTATTTTCCGCTCCTATACTTCGAACGATCCAAGCAAAGGGTTCCGCTTTGTTGAGTGCAATGGTGGTTTCATTTTCGGGGCTTAAGAAAGTTTGCGAGGATTGCGTCAGAAGATTTGTAACCACTACTTCGTAAGAAATGGCATTTTCCGCAGCCGACCATTGAAAGGAAACATCGCTTTGCGTGTCATTCAAAGAGATGCCATCCAAACAGGTTTCGTTGTTGATGGGCGCTACTAAAGTTGCTGGCGCTGGATCTCCTGCTGGCGGGTCTTGAATGGTGCATCCCAGAAGGGTCAGAAAGATAATGCTGCTATTGAGGATAAAATTTTTCACGACTATTCTTTGATTACTTGTAGGGTTTTATCGATGTTTTCCCCTTTTATTTTGATGATATAAAGCCCTTGTTTGTAGTTGCTGGTTTTTAAATTATAACTTCTTATTCCGGGGGATAAGCTGATGTTTTGATGCTCCACATGCTGACCATTTGCTGTATATACATCCAGTTCTATCCAAGAATCTTCTCCGTCAAAATAGAGCTGAAGATATTCGTTAAACGGATTTGGAGCATATTGAACTTCATGCGAGTTAAAATAACTTTTTTCAAAAAGGCCTTGACATTCAATACCCGTGGAGATGGAAATGTTATTCATTCCTTTTTCCAAAGACAAGCTGTACTTATTGCTGTTGGTCTGAACAGTTTTTCCATTTTGAGTAATCTGGTAGGTGGAGCCTCCGCTTAAATTGAAAGAGACAGTTTGATCTTGCGTGTTTAACAGGCTGCTGACTAGAAGCGGTTCCGGCTCGGTAATGGTGACTTCAAAACAGCGTTCAAATTCTGTGGTACTGATTCCCTCTACCGTTACACAAACAACATAAACGCCGGCTGAAAGCTTATCGACACTCCAACGGCTTCCCATAAAACTTTCGTTGGTACTAATCGCTCCACTTATCGCCACATTATAGGTAAGCGATGTGTCCACCACTCCGATGGTGATTTTATTTTCGCCGGCACATTTTTCCGTTTTCGAAAGTGTAATACTATCCGTTGGAAGACTAAAGATGGCACAGCCAAATTGATCCACTTTTGTATCCAAGGGGGTGTCGGGACAATAATCAAAAATATCCAACACTCCATCTTCATCATCGTCCAAATCGGCATTATCTCCGAGCCCATCTTTATCGGTGTCGGTTTGCTCAGAACTGTCTAAGGGGAATGCGTCGTCTTCATCGTAAACGCCATCATTGTCATCATCAGCATCGGTGAGGTTGGGGTAACCGTCCTTGTCTGTATCTTGACGATAACGACTATCAAAAGGGAAATCATCTTCCACGTCTAGCACACCATCGTTATCATCATCGGGATCGTCTTGATCAGAAATTCCATCGCCATCATTATCAAAAGCAAGAGTCGGATCAAGCGGGGAATCGTCCACATCATCATTCACTCCATCGCCATCACTATCTTCTAAAGCATCCGGAATACCATTGCTGTTAAAATCGGGAGGGGTTTCATTAGCATCTAAAGGATCCGTACCCAATCGAATTTCATATACATCACTGATACCATCTGCATCATCATCCAAGTCCGCATTATTTCCAATGCCATCCCGATCCGTATCCAGCCACTCTGAGACGTCGTTGATGAAGGCGTCTGCATAGTCAAAAGAACCATCTCCATCCGTATCAATTTCGTCATCTATGTTGATCAGCGTAATGTCTGCAACCCCCAGTCCGTTGTAGTTTACATCCTCGGAAACCACAGCCGCGGTGATGAGTTGGTAACTGACATCCCCATCGGCTAGCCCATCATCCAAACCGGTGATAGTTAGGGTTTGTCGGACGTTCCACTGGGCGGGAGTATAGCGAAGCTGATTTAAAGAAAGTATGCCTTCGGAAGTGTCGGAAAGGCTTAAGCCGATCACCACATTCGCCGTAGGTTGGGTGATTAAAATAAAACTCAATGATGCGGTTTCTCCCGATTCGGTCGTTTGGACATCGTTTTGGGTGATTTCTACCCCAAAGGTATCGGCGATATTATTGATTTGAATAGTTATCGTTTGCGTAGCAGTTAATCCAACCTGATCTGTCGCTTTTACAACAATTTCATACGTATTATCGGTGGCATTGTCAACCGGATTCTCATAATCGGGTGCTGTATTAAAACTTAAAACCCCTGAGGTCTGATTGATAGAGAGCAACGCTTGATCTGCACCCCCTATAATCGAAAAATAGGAGGTTTCATTGGTGCTAAGGGTTGGCCCCGTAGTCACATTCTCATTGGAGTTTAGGCTTGAATTACTCGTAAATACAGGAGCCGTTCGATCAATTTTAATTAAGTCATTGAATTGGGCTTGATTAAAGCTACTGATTGGGTTTCCACTTGCAACATGGGTGGAAGATACCTTGTCGGTGGCACTATCGGCTTGGAACAATACATTTCCTTCTGGGAAAGAACTCGACACGGTAAATGAAAAACTATAGGTATAGGGCCCGGCACCGGTAACACTGGTGGTTAAGCTTGGATTAAAACCTGTAAAGGAAACCGTTAAGCTGTTGCTGAGGAGCTCTTTGTCCGAATTAAAATAATAAGTCACAACATCACCATCGCCTACAGAAGCTGTTGCAACCGGTGCCAAGTTGTTGGTATCAGAAACGGTATAACTGCTGAGTATCGGATTTTTGGAATCTAAACGAATATTGGTCAAATCCACCAGCGTTGTGTTATTGGCAATGGCATAGGAAAGGCTAATACTTGCGGTATTGGAATTAATATCTGCGATGGTTCCACCATTCAAATCAATGGAAGTTACGTCCAACGAGGGTTGATAAACCTCTTGTGCGATGAGCGAAGCAAAAGTCAAGGTAGTTGTTCCGGAGCCTTGGACATAGTTGGCATAAGACAGCGGAGAGGTGTTCAAGACGACTCTTGGCGTGCCTGTAGTGACAACAGCCTCTGTAAAAGTAACCGTAATGGTGACGGTATCTGAGAGACTTACATTCCCATCGTCATCGGTATAGGTTCCATCCGCCATGGGACTTGATATTCTTGCTAGGGTAGGAACTAAAGTGTCAACAGTTAATGCTAGGGTGCTTGAAACGGTATAGCCGACAAGATCATTTAATGTTACCGTATAGGTCACGGTTCCAGTAGCATTGGCGGGAGGCGTATAACTATAAATCCAACTGGAACTGGAAGCCGTCATGCTCACGTCCGTATTGATTCCTGAAAAAGTGATGGTTAGGGTTGGTGTCCCAGATATGGATTCATCGGCACTGGCAGTAATCAGCACGCTTTCTCCCACGATTAAAACATCATCGGCATCGTCTTCCGTTAGGGTGATCGTGGGTAGGATGTTATCAATCGTGAGGGTGATACTTTCCGTGCCCGAATAGGAGTTGCCAAAAACATCCGTGCCGGAAACGGTTGCCGTTACAACGCCGTCATTTGCAGCTGGGACATCCCAACTATAAATCCAAGTTTTGGACGAGGAAGTTGTGGATACAGTCATGGTTACTTGGGTCACTACTCCCGTGATGCTTATGGAGGGTGAAGAAGTCATCGCTTCACTAAAAGTGGCGGTAAATATAACGGTGTCTGCATCGCCGACATAAAGATCCGCATGATCAGTAGTAAAAGCAGATAGCGTTGGGGAGATGGTATCAACCTCAAAAGTTGTACTGCTCGCTGTATTGGCATTTCCGGCTATATCAGTGAATACAGCACTGAGAACACTTATGGTAACCGATGTAACTGTAGCTGAAGCAGGTGTGTAGGAAGCGGTATAGACTTTGCTGGAGGTAGCGGTCAAAGCACCTAGGGAGCCGCTGGAGACACTTATGTCATCGCCTGTAAAGCTGGTCGAACTTTCCGTAAGGGTAAACGTTAAGGTTGCAGTGTCTGTCGCATTTACCTGATTGTCATTGGTGCTTATTGTCAGTGTTGGTTCCGAATTGTCGATTTGAAAGGTGATGCTGTCTGTGCCTGTATAGACATTGCCCACGACATCGGTTCCTGCTACTGTCACGGTGGTGGAGGTAACCGTTGTTGAAACCGTCCAAGTATAGGTCCATATCGAATTCGAAGCTGTTGCCGTCATGTTGGCATTGGAAACAATACCGGATAAAGAGAGGGTAGGAGTAGCAGCCATATCTTCAGAGAAGGTGGCGGTTATGGTTACCACATCAGTGTTCATCACGATATCATCGGCATCGGTATCGGTAAGCACATTTCTTTTTTCATAAACATAGATTTCATCATAGAGTGTACCTATTCCAAAATCATATTTAATTTGAGATTGTACTTGAATTCGATTAAATTGAAATGTATAATTTAATGAAGCGTTTTCAGTTGGAGGGTTTTCATAATCGAAAGTGCTTAAATTGGGGTCTACCCATATTTTTGTATCTGCATCGTCAATTTTGACAATCACCAATTGTGCTGCGGCGCTTCCCGGAAGATTCACCCCTGTATCTACTAAATCTGAAGCGGCCGAACTGGAAGTTGTTTTTCCCATGTAGATTCTTCCATTTTTCCTTCTGATGACAAGCTTTTGTGTATCACCCTCTTTTAAAATAAAATAATTGCTTTTTGCATTTCCATTATCTGCATCACCATAATCATTAAACTGGACTAAAAATTGAATGTACACATCACTCCCCAATGTTTGGTATAAATTTCTGTAATTAGAATTCGTTACATCGGTTTGATTTCCATCATCACCCAAATAATTTCCTGCCACCGTTAAGCCTGTATAGGTCATGGGTGATCTTCGACCAATTTGATAAACGCCTCCTCCTCCAGAGTTAAAAGTAGTGGGACTCAAAATATAATGATTATTAAAATTGGAGTCTTTAATCCAAGCTCCATTCCAACCCGAACCACCATTTTGGTTTTCCAAACCTTCCAATTCGTTATATTCAAAAGATTCATACACTGTTATGCCGTATCTACGCTCGGGCTCGGTATTATCAATCGTAAAGGTGATGCTGTCTGAACCGGAATAGGCATTACTCGACAAATCAGTTCCTGAAACGGTTGCCGTTGTTGAAGTCAAGGTGGTGGAAACGGTCCAAGTGTAGGTCCATATTGCATTCGAAGCGGTGGCGTCCATCAAAACATCAGTGACCAGCCCTGTGAGCGAGAGGGTAGGCGTTGCGCTCATGCTTTCGGAAAAAGTAGCCGTAATCGTAACCACATTGGTGTTGGACACTAGGT
>Ga0181605_10000028_pt1 | contig 131917 bp, 107 predicted proteins | sample 041ome_11_FD_148676 | JGI IMG/M metagenome (GOLD analysis project Ga0181605, IMG submission 148676) | Coastal salt marsh microbial communities from the Groves Creek Marsh, Skidaway Island, Georgia - 041411US metaG (spades assembly) | ecosystem: Environmental > Aquatic > Marine > Intertidal...
ACTACTACAGTGGTCAAGGCGATCACGAAAAAGCGCTCGCAACTATTGAGATTGCCTTACAACTGGATCCAGATTACTGGTATACGAACTGGGTAAAAGCAAAAATTCTATACGCGGCAGGCGATACAAAGGCTGCCCTTAAGCAGGGTAAAAAAGCAATGGACATGGGAGCACCTGATTCCTACAGAACCGGCTACGAAAAAGAAATGAGAGGCTGGAAATAGTCCGCGTTTCCAATTCATAAAGAAACCCCGCCCGAGGCGGGGTTTTTTATTCTACCCAATAGCCTGGACTGGTTTTAACTCTCAAACTGGGGTAAAACTGGTATTCGGAAAACAAATCGATGTATTCAAACCACATCCTCTTTTGGTAAGACTTCACCCACTCCTCCGTGCTCATACCAGATTCCAAGGCTTGCTGTAGTTCGTTTGAACCGGCCAATTTTTTGAAGAACGCATTGAAAAATTCTGGTGCCTCGGCTGGAGCATTTTCTTTCCAATACGCATAGGCATTAAACAAATAGGACCAATCGATTTCCTCAGGGGCCGTCGTTATATCCTGAGGCAATTGGACCCCACCGCATTCCTTCCCTTGAAACTTTGGATACTTCGATCCGTGATCTGGTGCAGGTATGAATCGATGCTCATACCCTTCTCCATCAAGCCACGGCGCACCAAAACGGGTGAATGGGGCATCGGTACCCCGCCCACAGGAAATGGGTGTACCCTCGAAATAACACAAGCTCGGGTAATGCCAGATGGCGGCTATAGAGCGTAGATTGGGTGACGGAGGGACTTGGAATTCAGTGAAGACCTTATTGTGAGAATACCCTATGCATCGAATAACTTCTATGCCGCCTTTTTTTTCAAAGGCTGTGCGCCACTCCTCATTCTCTGTCGAAGGCATCCAACGCTCGCCATAGACCATGGAAGCATATTCTCCCATGGTTAAGCCGTGAACTACCGGAATGGGGTGCAAACCTACCATACTCTCAAAGCCTGGTTTTAAGATGGGACCGTCGATGTAATGACCGTTTGGATTACCCCGATCCATGATCATCAACGGGACACCGGCCTCCACACATGCGTCAATCACGTAGCTCAAAGTCGTACTGTAGGTGTAGAATCGGACCCCTACGTCTTGAATATCATAGATCACCCAATCCAAGCCCTCCAGCCAATCCGTGGGTGGACGCTTGGTTTTACCGTACAAACTCTTTATCGGTATGCCTGTTTTGGGATCGCGACCGTCTTCTACATGCTCTCCTGCATCTGCTTCGCCTCTGAACCCATGCTCTGGTGCCCATACTTGCCTAACATCAACGCTCAGCGAAATCAAATGGTCCACGGTATGGGTGCCGTTGGGCAACAAGGAAGTGGCATTGGCTACAACCGCCACGGATTTTTCAGTGAGCTTCATGAAATAAGCTCCGGGCTGTGCTATTCCGGGTACATAGGCCTCTTGAGCATCCGAAGAAAAGCTCAACAGTAGAGTCCCGATTAACGCGAGAGTTGTTCTAACTTGCGGGAAGATGAAGGAGGCATTTTTCATAGCGCGGAAGATTCAAAAAAGTATGGGGTCAAAAGTCATTGGTCCTTTGCTAAAGTTAAGCATCGCAGCAACTGCAATGGGCATGGCCTTGGTCGTTTTATCCATAACGTCAGGAAAGGGCCTTCAGCATGCCATCATGGACAAGTTTCGCGAACTTGAAGGTGATTTTACGGTCCAAGCCTATTCGCTAAATCGAACCGAAGAATGGCGCCCTATCGCATTAAAAGACAGCCTATATGCTGCGCTAGTACATGCCCCCTATGTGGACCGCGTTTTTCCTGTAGTGCAAAAGGCTTCTCTATTGGTTAACCCAGCAGTAGATGTTTTTGAAGGGGTTCAAATTCAAGGATTTACACCCGACAACTTCGACTATTTTTCAAGACAATTTGAAATTACTGGTAATCCCATAACCACACGGTACGGATGCTGGATCTCAACAGAAATGGCTTCAAAGCTTCAACTGAATATTGGAGATACAGCGGTCTTGACTCTACTGAAAGGTGAGCGTGGTTTGCCTCGATTAATCAATACGGAGATTTACGGAACCTACAGCTCTGGATTGGATGAATTCGATCGTCAAAATATTCTCATGTCTGATGTGGATGTTCGAAGATTGAATGGCTGGAATAACGATAGTGTCAGTACCTATGTTGTCCACCTAAACGCACCCGAACAACGTGCGACATTGAGTGCATATTGGAATGCGCTCGTTCCCTATGATCTGCAGGTAAGCTCGTTGGAATCGCGCCACCCGGCAATCTTTGGATGGCTCGCATTATTTGATACGAATATTGTTTTAGTCTTGGCCATTGTGTTGATTGTAGCCATTTCAAACTTGATTACTGCGCTGCTGGTTCTAATAATTGATCGAACTCGTATGATTGGTATCCTAAAAGCTATGGGGGCACCGGACCGCATGATTTTACAGGTATTCCAGTGGCTAAGTCTAAATATTTTGGTAAAAGGGCTACTCATCGGCAATGCGGTAGGCCTTGGCCTGAGTGCATTTCAGCAATGGTTCGATTGGGTCCAATTGGACCCTAGTACCTATTACATCGCTTCCGCACCCATCCACTTTGATTGGGCGTGGATTGTAGGGGCAAACCTAAGTTTCATCCTTGTCGCCTACTTCATTCTGTTAATACCAGTACGTTGGATTGCTCGTTTACAACCTATTCAAAGTATCCAATTTAATTAGGCTACAGCCCCTATCTTTAGGGCACCGAATTCAAACAGAAGCAGCACATGCGCCCTATTTACAACAGCATTTTAGAAACTATTGGCGACACGCCAATGATCAAGCTTAATAAAATCGCTCAGGACTTTCCATGTCCTGTTTACGCTAAAGTGGAATATTTCAATCCCGGACATAGCGTTAAGGATCGAATGGCATTAAAAATGGTTGAAGATGCCGAAGCACGAGGCGACCTGAAACCTGGAGGAACCATTATTGAATGTACCTCAGGAAATACGGGAATGGGGCTTGCTTTAGCGGCAATTGTCAAGGGATACAAACTCATCTGTACCCTTAGCGACAAGCAAAGCAAGGAGAAAATGGACATTCTTCGCGCCATGGGAGCCGAAGTATACGTTTGTCCTACGAATGTGGCGCCGGAACATCCGGACAGCTACTACAGCGTCGCATCAAGATTAAACAAAGAGATTCCTAATTCATTCTACCCATACCAATACGACAACCTCAGTAACCGCGAGGCACACTACGAAAGTACAGGACCTGAAATTTGGGAACAAACAGAGGGTAAGGTGACGCATTTTGTAGTCGGTGTTGGCACGGGAGGTACCATTTCTGGTGTAGGTAAATATTTGAAGGAGCAAAACCCGAACATCAAAGTTTGGGGAATCGATACCTACGGTTCGGTGTTCAAGAAATACCACGAAACCGGAGAGTTTGACGAAAAAGAGATTTACAGCTACATCACTGAAGGAATTGGGGAAGATATCCTGCCTAAGAATGTAGATTTTTCCGTCATCGATTACTTCGAGAAGGTTACTGATAAAGATGGGGCGTTGGCAACGAGAGAATTGGCCAAAAAAGAAGGCCTTTTCTTGGGCTACAGCTGCGGCTCTGCGTTCCAAGGACTCCGTCAGCTCAAAGACCAACTTACCCCTGAGGATGTGGTTGTGGTACTCTTTCACGACCACGGATCACGCTATGTCGGAAAGGTTTATAACGACGACTGGATGCGCGATCGCGGATACTTAGCTCCAGCGAATAAGGTCGCAAAAGACCTTATCGACGGGCACAGTCATTTACCACTGGTCACTGTCAGCACTACCGCACCGATCAGTAATGCAGCGAGTTTGATGAAAACACACGACATCACTCAGATTCCTGTGATGCAAAATGGTGAAATGGTGGGTTCCATCGATGATCACACACTACTTAGCAGCATGCTTGACAATCCGTCCAGCTCAACTTTAGTGGGTCAAATAATGGGAGCTCCCTACCCTGTTGTAGACTTAACCACGAGCATTGAGGATATTGCCAAGATGGTAAAAGGCGGTCACCGCGCAGTATTGGTCAAATTTGGCGAAGGTTTACACATCATCACCAAGCAGGACATCATTACAGCGATGAGCTAAGCAGCGATACGATTTTTTCGTGCGTATGTATGATCAAAGTCGTTAGGCCTAAATTCCTAATGTGTAACTTGTGGGGCTATGGAGAAAACGAACAAAACCGCCCAATTACTTCTAGCACTCACTCCACTTGTGGTGTTGATGTTACTGCTCTGGTTCAACGTAGGCTACGTCTTCGGCGATGATGCCCTGAGCGGGTCAAACCAAGTCATCCTCATGCTAAGTGCCTTCGTGGCAGCTGCAATCGGCATCGCAAATGGCACAAAGGTCGAAGCCGTTTTTGAAAAGATTAAAAACAACGTCCACGACACCACACAAGCCATCTTCATTTTGATACTTATAGGCGGTCTGGCCGGTACTTGGCTCATCGGTGGCATTGTACCCGCTATGATTTATTATGGCCTTGATTTGATCAATGTCCAATTCTTTTTACCTACAGCCGTCATCATCTCTGCCTTAGTTAGTCTTAGCACAGGCTCCTCCTGGTCCACCACTGCTACCGTAGGTATTGCCTTGATGGGCATCGGCCAAACCATTGGCCTCAACCCCGCCATCGTCGCGGGTGCTGTTATTTCAGGTGCTTACTTCGGAGACAAACTCAGCCCGCTGAGCGATACGACCAACCTCGCACCTGCTATGGCCGGTACAGATTTGTTTACGCACATCCGTTACATGCTCTACACCACCATTCCATCGTTAGTCATCTCTCTTATACTGTTTACCGTTATTGGCTGGAATGCAGGCGATGTAGCTATGGATGCTGCAGAGATTGCAACGGTTCAATCCTTGTTATTGCAATCCTTCGACATCAACCCTTGGTTATTTTTGGTGCCCGTTGGTGTAATTGTCCTCATTGCCCGTAAGATTGATGCCCTTGTCGCGATTACGATCGGAATCTTTGGAGGATTAATCATGGCACTCGTATTCCAAGGGGAATTGTTGCAGCAATTGGGCGCAGGAACGTACCCTATGTATGAAATTGCCATGCGCAGTGTATACGGATCCATTGCCATCTCAAGCGATCATCCAATTCTATCCGATTTATTGAGCACCTCGGGAATGAGCGGCATGCTTGGCACCGTTTGGCTCATCTTAAGCGCCATGGCCTTTGGGGGGGCTATGGAAGCAGCCGGTTTCCTAGCAACCATCACTACCGCCATTGTTTCACTCGCGCGAGGTTCTGCTTCACTTATCACAAGTACACTCGTCGCTTGTGGTGTACTCAACGTTACCGCATCAGATCAATACCTCGCCATAGTGGTTCCTGGACGTATGTTCAAGGATGTCTACCGAGAGCGAGGATTGGCTCCCGAAAACTTGAGCCGCACACTTGAAGACAGTGGAACGGTTACCTCAGTCTTGGTCCCATGGAATACTTGTGGAGCTTACCAAAGCTCGGTTTTGGGAGTCGCAACGGGGGATTACTTCATGTATGCCTTCTTTAACCTCATCAGTCCACTGATGACCCTAGTGTATGCATGGGTGGGCATTCGTATCAAACGTTTGAATGACTAAAACACGCCATATAGTCCTAGGACTGCGCGAAAACGCCGGCCTCTTCGGTCTACTCGTGCTGATGAGCGCCTTTGTGGGTGCCATGGTTGGGTTTGAACGCAGTCTCTTGCCTGAACTGACCAAATCCTGGGCCGTTTCTGAGGCTGAGGCAGCCCTTTTGATGGTGGCAGTTTTTGGTTTAAGTAAAGCCATTGCAAACCTATTCACTGGTAAACTTATTGGTGAGATCGGCCGGAAACGAACACTACTTTTGGGCTGGGCTATGGCCTTACAAGCACCCTTGATTTTATTGAACTCTGGAGACAGCGCCTTTATTATCCTCGCTAACATAGCCCTTGGGTTAAGCCAAGGATTTACCTGGTCGACCACGGTAATCATGAAAATTGATATTGTCGGATTGAAACACCGTGGCACCGCCATGGGTTTAAACGAAAGTGCAGGCTATGTGGCCGTGGGACTATCCTCAGCTTTTGCGGCCTACTACGCAGAAACCACTGGCTTGATTGCACCCATTCTCTATACAGCAATGGGTATCGTTCTGGTGGCCTCACTTATGACCGTTTTCATTCTCCCTGAGACCCAGCCATGGGCTGCTTTAGAGGCGAAAACCGAGGCAGTGCATGAACATCGCAATGAAGAAAAAATATTCGTCAAGACCACCTGGAGCGAGCCGAGACTGCGAACCATTACTTGGACCGGTGTTGTAAATAATGCCAATGATGGCGTTTTATGGGCCGTCTTACCTTCTTTACTGCTGGCTAACGGTGAATCACTAACAACGGTAGGGATTCTTACCGGAATTCACGCCGCAGTTTGGGGTCTTGGCCAATTATTTACTGGCCCCTTGTCCAACAACGGAAAAATCCGCAACCTACTTTGGTGGGGCATGTCCATGCAAGGCCTAGCGTTACTTTTCATTGGAAATGCCACGACCAATTGGCTGCCCTACATCCTATTAGGACTGGGCACGGCCATGGTCTACCCTACCTTTTTGGTCGGCATTAGCAACAACAGCCATCCCTCTTGGCGCCCGAAAGCACTATCTGCCTACAGGTTTTGGCGTGATATGGGCTACGTATTTGGCGCGCTCATTGGCTACCTTGCACTTCAACTCAATGCGCCCGGGACAGCCTTTACCGGTATAGCTATTGTAACGCTACTTGCCGGTTCCATGGTTCGATATTCAAAACTTCAATAACCGCTAATACCTAAATCAATGTCAGATTCAAACCCATGCCCAGAATGTAAAGGGGTCTACGCCTACCCTATGGACGCCCTGATGGTCTGCCCAGAATGTGGTCACGAATGGAACCCAAAAGATCAGCCGCAAGGCCTAGTAGTACTCGATGCTAATGGCAATCCATTGCAAGATGGCGATAGCGTTACCGTTATTAAATCCTTGCCCGTCAAAGGTGCACCGAAGCCGATCAAACCAGGGACGAAGGTTTCCCGAATCAAACTGGTCGAAGGTGACCACAACATCAGTTGTAAAATCGATGGATTTGGTTCCATGATGCTGAAGAGCGAGTTTGTAAAAAAGGCCTGAGGCCGCCCAAATTTTAAGCACCTAAAAAAAGCCGCCCCGAGGGGCGGCTTTTTCTTATTTCACAATTTGTATCCGTTGCTGGTAGAAGCCGTCATCTCCAATTACACGAAGAACATAGGAACCAGCAGGCAATTCATTGACATCAATTTGTTGCACGTTAGAACCATTACCTTTTTGCTCTAGGACTGTTCTGCCTAATCCATCGGTTAGTGTAATAATTCCCTGAATCGCTATGCTTCTTTCCAGTGTCAATTGGGTTAAAGCCGGATTTGGATACAACTCCCATTGTCCCAAATCAACATCGTCAACTCCCAGGTTTTCCCCTAGAATTCCCGTTTTGGTATCCGAATCACCACATGCATTGAACACCTTTAAAGTAACTACGTAAGCCGTTGATGGTGTTGCATACGTATGTAATGGGTAGTTCGATGTGGTGTTGGTGTTCCCATCTCCAAAGTTCCATTGGAAGGAATTGGCCCCGATACTTGATGTACCATTGAACTGAACCTGCATACCTCCACCGCCAGCGCTTATGATTGTTGCCGTCCAATTCGCTACTGGCTGCACGCATATGGTAATGTACAAGGTTGTGTCGGCTTGATCACCACAGTCATTATATACTGTTACATCTACTGCAAAAGTATTTGAACCTCCATAGGTATGCGAAGGTGTAAGTCCTGTTCCTGTTGTCCCATCACCAAAGTCCCAATCGGCAGAAGTTGCACCTGGTATCACTGAAGCATCGAAGTTCACAGTGAATTGGTTCTGAGAATAAATAACAGCAGGGATGAGTTCCTCACAGATCAATATAGTATCCGTTAAGTTCACCGATTGACCACAAGAATCCGTAATGGTCAAATCAACAACATAGGTTCCACCAGCAGCATATAGATGCGTAGCCAGGTCACCCGAACCGGTGTTTCCATCGCCGAAATCCCAATCATAAGTCAATCCGGTGCCGGTAGAAGACGTCGCATCAAAATCAACAGATAAATAAGTATCCGAAGATGAGAACGCAGCTACAGGTGCTGGACATGGAGATGAACAGTTTGCTGAGCCTTGGTATTTGACCCCAGCCGTCATCGCACCTGCTTGGTTTGCATTTGCAGCGCCGGCTACAGAGGATACAACGATACCGTTTGGATCTGTTAATACATAACCACACTCACTTTGCCAGTTGCCATTATCAACAAACTCTACATACAAGGTATCTCCATCACAAACATTGAATGAGAAGGTTTCACTTGAACCTAAAGCACCCGAAGTATTGCTCATTGTGAATGAATACACCGTTGTACCTGCGGTAATTTTCAATTCATGGAATACCGTACCCGGGTTGTTGGCCGTCCAGCCGTCTCCATAGGTATCAGTCAACTCTAGATCATAGGCACATCCACCTACACAGGTCAAGGTTGTTGCTGTCACGGGACCAATCCAATCAGAAAAATCAGAAGCACCACAAGAATCGCGCAAGTAGAAATCATAGGTCACGCCCGATGTTAACCCCGTCACGGTGTACGGATTGGTGGTAACATTAATTATTGTTCCATTTCCAGGTACAAAACCCGTTTGACCGTATTCAATTTGCCACGCGGTGGCACCGCCCGTGGTCCAGCTCAACTCAACATCTGTTGGAGCTGTTGAAGTAGCACTCAATGCGGAGGGATCCGGACAAGTTGGCGCCTCCACAATGCTTAAATCATCAAGCGCTATATCCCCTTGTTGTGAAGTAGCACCGCTGGATTTCTTGGAGGTGAACTTGATTTTCACGGTCTTGTTCGCATACGCGCTCAAGTCCTCAATTACTTCCACCCATTGGTTACCCTGGTTGCCTGAAATAGAATCCAGATCTACCCAAGTCCCTGCACTCACGTCCTGAATACTCCAAATGAGTGTTCCTTGAGAACCATTTTGTGCAAACAAGTGGTACCAGAAATGCATTTCAGGAGTAGTCAAGGCGCTTAGGTCGATACTTGGCGAGGTCAAGGTAGCCACAGGCGTACCGGTCGAGAAACTCGCCTCAGTATACACATAGTTTCCATATCCACTGGTATGATCTCCATTCGGTCCTGTTCCAAAAGTGGCTGTACCACCATCGCGTCCACCCCAACGGTAATTCGTATCGGTATCCGTACGTGACCAACACGGACTGATAGTCGCGCCGATGTTGTGACCTTGGTTGCTATCAGTGCCGCCTACAAAACCGTTATCAAAGTTTTCGAAGTACGGCGCAGTAGCTGTCCCACAAGCCGTGGCTGCGGTAATTGGACCCGTCCAATCACTTACATCAGTAGCACCACAAGAATCGCGAACATAGAAGTCATAATATGTGGCGGCACTTAAGCCCGAAACCGAATATGGATTCGTAGTTGCTGCTACAATGGTTCCTGAACCAGGAGTGAAACCTACTGGACCGTATTCCACCTGCCAATTCGAGGCGCCTCCAGTGGTCCAGCTCAACGTAACACTTGTCGTTGTATTTGCCGTAGTCGCTAAGACGGTCGGCGGTAAACATGTCGGCGCATTATCCACCTCAATATCATCAATGGCCCAATCTCCAGTAAGTGAGTTAAAGCCTGTTGAAGAGGTACGGTAGGCCACAAAGCGCAATTTAATCGTATCACCAACATAAGAAGTGAGGTCAACCACACCCTCCTGCCAAGCATCTGCTGGCGAAGCTTGAAGTGTATATCCTGATGCATCGATGGTCAATTCCGTCGTCCAGCTACTGCCGCTAAATACATCAACTTCCAATTGGTCAATATTATTACCCGCACCATGCCACCAGAAACTCAATTGAGGTGTACTCAACGTATCAAGGTCGATCTCGGCAGTAATGAATTCTGCATCTGAATCACCACCCCCAAAGGCGAACTGACTTTCAGAGTAGACATATTTTCCAGATCCTGAGGTGTGATCCCCGTTTGGACCTGTGTTATTGGTCGGTGTTTGACCTTGACCGGTCTGCCAGAAATACGTTGTTGAGGTGCTGGTCGTGTAACAGGGATCTATATCACCAGTAGATGCATCGAACGAAACGCCGTCAAAATCTTCAGACCATGGAGCGGTTACCATACCGCAAAGCGTGGTAATAGTAATAGGCCCTACCCAATCCGAAACACTTCCCGTTCCACAAGAATCGCGAACGTAGATATCGTAGGTTGAATTTGGAGACAATCCGGTCAATGTAAATGGATTCGAGCCTGCCGCCACAATGGAACCCGCAGCATATTTTACCAACCAATTCGTTGCGCCACCCGTCGTCCAATCCAATTGGACACTGTTACTGGTCACATTCGAAGCAGCTAAATTGCTTGGTTTTGGACATGTTGGTGCCTCGTGAATATCCACATCATCCACGCTGATATCCACTTGGTTGCTAAATCCTTGGTAACGGTATGCTGTAAATTTGACCTGAATGGTATCATTGGCATAGTTGCTAATATCCACAATCGCCTCTTCCCACGCTGCCGTTGCATTACTTTGCTGGGCACCACTAATGGTATGTTCTAGGGTCCAATTCCCCCCTGCACCGCGCACATATACCTCCAACTTATTGATCAAGGATCCGTACATATGGTACCAGAAAGAAAGCTCTGGGGTAGTCAAAGAGGTTACATCCACCAAAGGAGAGGTAATGGAATTTGTCAAGATCGATCCACCCCCAAATCCGGTATTCGCCTCCGTAAAGATGTATCCACCGCTACCGGAAGTATGATCACCACTTGGCCCTGTATTATTGCTATGGTTGGTCGGAGGACCGGCCTTCCAGAAATATTCTACCGTATCGCTACGCTGCCAGCAGCCATCAATCTGACCCGGCGTTTGATTCGCGCCCGTCACCCATGAGGTGCTGTCAAAGTTCTCTGTATACGGTGCCGTAAACGGCGCACACAAGGTGTTGAACGTAATAGGCCCGATCCAAGTTGATGCGCCTAGGGTTCCACAGGTATCACGAACATATGCATCATAAGTAGTACCCGCCGTTAACCCTGTAATAGTATGTGTAGTAGAAGTAATATTCGTCAAACCACCTCCGCTCGGGCTAAACCCAGCAGCGCCATATACAATATTCCAAGTAGTTGAGCCTCCAGTCAACCAGGTAAAAGTTGCCGTCGTTGCCGAAACGCCAGATAGTGCGAACTGCGTAGGTTCTGGACACAAAGGCTGATCATTAACCACAACTTCATCGACTGCAATATCACCTTGTGAACCGTTTCCTTTCGTCGCCAACCAGCGTAATACAATGGTATCTCCAGCAAATCCTGCCAAATCTACTTCCTCATATTGCCATTGGTTTCCTTGGCTACCAGTTTTAGTGAAATAGGTATCCCAAGTCTGCGTGCTATCTACCCAAACCTGAAGCTTTAATGTATTAACGTAGAACCCAAACATGTGGTAATTAAAGGTCACCTGAGGCTTTAGCAAACCGCTCAAATCCAAAAGCGGCGACTCAATGAAAGCCTCTTGATTCGGTGCTCCACTAGAAGCTTCGGTGTAGATGTAATTACCCGTACCGCTCACATCTGTAAACGGCCCCGTCTGTCCAGTAGTGGTGGTTCCAGAACGGACACCCCAACTTAATGGTGAAGCCGGTAGTGTGTCTTTTTCAGGGGTACGGACCCAACACGCTGCTAAACCATCACCTACGTTGTAGACCCCAGAACCGGGTGTCCATGTAGTTGAATCAAAATCCTCAGACCATGGTGCAGTGATTGCCGTACAATGCGTGGTTCCGAGAATTGGACCTATCCAATCTGACTTATCGTTCGGACCACATACCTCACGAATCCAGAACTTATAGGTCGTTCCTGCAGAAAGACCTGAAATCGATCCCGGGTTTGAGCTTACGCTGACTGTTGTGTTCGCTGTAGCACCCAAATTGGCAGAAGGGCTGCCGTATTGAATATCCCAAGTTGCAGCGTTCACTGCTTGCCATGATAGTGTGATTGAAGATGTAGATCTTGAATACACCGCTAGTAAAGATGGATCTGGACACGTTGGCGCCTCTTCAAACCCAAAGTCATCTATGGCGATATCTGCAGCATTTGCGGTTCCAAAACCTCTAGAGGCTGAAAAACGTACTAAAACGGTATCATCGGCAAACTGGGCCAACGTATAGGTTTGTAATAAGAAGGTATCTGCAGAAGAAGTCTGTTGCGGGCCATTAATACTACCGACATTTACCCAACCCGAGGATTGAGACCATACTTCTGTTTTTAATTCGTTCACTTGAGCACCAGCCATGTGGTACCAGAAATTCAATTCGGGTGTAGTCAATGTGCTTAAATCAATGAGCGGAGAGGTAATGGTAGCGACACTTTGGTTAGCCGCACCACTAGCTTCGGCATACACGTAGTTTCCACCGCCTGTTCTATCGTCATTAGGACCTGTACCCGCTGTGGCCGTACTATCTGTACCTGTTCCAAAAGCGTAGCCTTGTCCGCCATTCGGGCTGGTCGGGCTGCGCTGCCAGCAACTTCCAATAGTACTGCCGTCATTATCAAAACCGGATCCCTCAGACCAACCGGTCCCGTCAAAATCTTCGTTATAACTAGTCGTGAATGTTATTGGGGCACAAATCGTACTATCAAGAATAGAGGTCGACCAAATACTCACGTCGCCAAGACCACATGAATCTCGCACGTAGAATTCGTATGTAGTTGAAGCCGAAAGACCGGAAAGCACGAAAGGATTGCTCGAGGCAGCTACTCGTGTTCCGCTACCTGGAGTGAAGCCCGGAGTTCCGTATTCCACCTCCCAGTTCGCTGCACCACCGCTGGTCCAACTCAGCTTGGCTTTATTACTCATCGTCCAATCTACCGATAAGTCGGTGGGCTGGTAACAGGTTGGGGCCGGATAATGATTCACAATTATTTTCCAAGAACTATCTGCAATACTCGCCGTCGTGGTGCCACAGGCCGTTGCAAATTGTTGACGGAACGCATGTAATTTGAATATGAGGAATGTGTCGGTTACTGCACCGTTAAAGTCGTTAATGGTTCGTGTAATGGTCTCAGTAGATCCATTGGTGCCAATGGTTCCATAGTCCAATGCCCCCTCCTTAGCACCCTCACTCGATAATTCGAGATAAACCCCAATGTCGTTTGGCGCAGAACCCCCAAAACCACCTGTAGTATTGATGGTGTACTCCACGTCTATCGAGGAAATCCAATGGCCTGATGGTATTGAAATACCCAAGGTGTCGGCACAGGAACTCTGAGAGTTGATGTTGACCGGTGCAACTTGTTGAACACCGATAGCGCCATAATTATATTGTGTGGAGTCTGTACTGGTTTGGGCATAGGAAATTGATAATGAACCAATTATTGCGATAACCGAAAAAATAAACCTCTTCATGAGTAAAACTGATAAGTAACTAATGTAGATAAAGCATTCTACCTAGGACTACTCGTTTACTCAAAGGTTTAGTCGTTGAATCGACCAAAAACAAAAAGTGCTCGAACCCTTTGGGTTCGAGCACCTAAAAATTTGATTTCCAGCTCTTTTAAATATCCTTTCCGAATACTTCTTTCACATGGGAGCGATAGTCCGCAATACTGTCCTTCATGTCTTTCCGTAACATGAAGATACCGATAAGGTTAGGCAATGTCATCAATGCGATTGCGATGCCGGCAAAGGTCCAAACGATGGTCGTATCAATAATCGCTGCAAGGAAGAATCCTATGACATAGACTATGCGGTAGTAATTCACATACTTCACACCAAAGAGGTAGGTCACGCTTCTGCCGCCGTAGTAGCTCCACGAAATGGCGGTTGAGAACGCGAACAGCAATAGTCCTATGGCAACGATGTACTGGCCGTAATCGCCGAATAAACCTTTGTTGAATGCAATTGCGGTAAGTGGCGCACTGTGTACGAGAGATTTCCCGGAGAAGGTATACCCTTTTTGATCTTGGAGACGACCATTACTAACCTCTATGAGGCCTGTAAACAATTGGCCCTCCTTAAATACTTGCACATCCTCTGCGATAGAGCGCGCATGCAAAACAGTGGCACCAGAAACGATGATTCCTTCTTCGACCGCTAGGGTTCCAGTGTACTCATTTATTGGTACTACATCCAATCCCGTTTCTGATCCATTAAAGTATTCATACAACGCGGATCCATGAACTTCCTTAGTTACTTCACCTTCCATGATAACCATGTCCGAAAAACTAAAGTCATTTTGATGTTTTTCGTTCCAAACCCCTGAACTCAAAAGAGTTAGACCAGTAATAGAACAAATGATAATGGTATCGATAAAGGGCTCAAGAATGGCAACCATACCCTCACTTACCGGGTGTTCCGCTTTAGCCGCTGCATGGGCAATTGGAGCAGAACCTTGACCCGCCTCATTGGAGAATAAACCACGATTTACACCCCTATTGAAGGCATATGCAATCGATGCACCTAAGAACCCTCCTGCCGCAGAGGAACCTGTAAATACATCCGCAAAAATGCTGATAAATGAAGGGATGATATTCTCGTAATTCATCACGATAACTGACAAGGCGCCGACTATATAAATGATTGCCATTATTGGCACTAACTTCTCAGTTACCTTGGCTATACGCTTAATTCCGCCAAGAATGATCAGGCCTAGAAGCACAGATAATACTGCACCAGTAACAATCTCTTCAATGCCGAAAGTCGCTTTCAAAGATGAGGCGATACTGTTCACTTGAGGCATGTTACCCGTACCAAACGAACTTATGATCGCTGCAACAGCAAAAAGTGTTGCCATCCATTTCATGTTCAACTTATTCTTCATGTAGTACATAGGGCCGCCGGAAGCCGTTCCGTCTTCCGCAAACTCACGGTACTTATGACTTAGCGTAACCTCAACGAATTTGGTCGTCATACCTAAAGCAGCAGTCACCAACATCCAGAAAAGTGCTGCAGGCCCGCCTAGGTGAATGGCAAATGCGACACCCGCGATGTTCCCCGTCCCTACTGTTCCCGAAAGTGCTGTTGCCAAGGATTGGAAATGTGAAGTATCGCCTTTAGCTCCCGGTTCATCAAATTTTCCACGAACCACTGCAATTGAATGCTTGAAGAATCGGATTTGAGGAAACTTCAAATAAATAGTAAAGAAAACCCCAGTGCCTAGAAGGGCGAAGACAAACCAACTGGAGCCACCAATATATCCATCGATCTTGGCCAGCAGGTCGTTGAGTTGAACTAAATCCATACGTTTTTCGAGTGTTATAGTGTGGAGCCCAAGATATAAAAAAAGCCCCCGCATCTGCGATGCGGGGGCCTGTTATCTCCTTTAATCCGAGGCTTACTTCACCTCTTCAAAATCAACGTCGGTTACATCATCGGCACCACCTGCTGCTCCAGCATCGCCGCCAGCATCTGGACCTTGATCACCACCTTGATTACCCTGCATTGCTGCCTGGATTTCTGCTGCTGCCGCTTGAAGCGCACCATTGAGTTTCTCAGTGGCGGCATCACATGCTGCAACATCTTTCGCTGCGTGTGCAGCTTTAAGTTCTGCTAAAGCAGTATCGATAGGACCCTTCTTATCCTCAGCCAACTTACCATCGATCTCCTTCATTTGTTTTTCAACTTGGAAAATCATGCTATCAGCTGCATTGAGTTTATCAATCTGCTCCTTCGCTTTCTTATCAGCATCCGCATTTGCTTCTGCCTCTTGCTTCATACGATCGATTTCCTCTTGGCTCAATCCAGAAGAAGCTTCAATACGAATGTTTTGCTCTTTACCCGTATTCTTATCCTTCGCACTCACGTTTAGGATACCGTTAGAATCGATATCGAAGGTCACCTCAATCTGAGGTACACCGCGAGGTGCAGCTGGGATACCGTCCAAGTGGAATCGGCCAATAGTCTTGTTATCTCCTGCCATTGGACGCTCACCTTGAAGGATGTGAATCTCTACAGAAGGTTGGTTATCTGCAGCCGTTGAGAACGTCTCTGACTTCTTGGTAGGAATAGTCGTGTTCGCTTCAATCAACTTGGTCATTACCCCACCCATGGTTTCGATACCCAATGAAAGTGGCGTTACGTCGAGAAGAAGAACGTCTTTGACATCACCGGCGAGTACGCCACCTTGGATAGAAGCACCAATGGCTACTACCTCATCTGGGTTTACCCCTTTTGAAGGCTCTTTGCCGAAGAATTTCTTCACTGCATCTTGAATGGCAGGAATACGTGTCGTACCACCAACCAAGATTACCTCATCAATTTCTGAAGTTGAGTAACCTGCATTTTGAAGGGCGCTCTTTGCTGGAGCAATAGTACGCTCGATCAAATCGGCCGCCAATTGCTCAAACTTCGCACGGCTCAATGAACGCACCAAGTGCTTAGGACCTGAGGCAGTCGCCGTAATGTAGGGCAAGTTGATTTCTGTAGCAGTAGAAGAAGACAATTCAATCTTTGCTTTTTCAGCTGCTTCTTTCAAGCGTTGAAGCGCCATGTTGTCTTGACGCAAATCCATCGACTCTTCCGCCTTGAATTCTTCTGCCAACCAGTCAATGATCACTTGGTCAAAGTCATCACCCCCAAGGTGCGTATCACCATCGGTAGATTTAACTTCAAATACGCCATCACCGAGCTCGAGTACAGAAACATCGTGTGTACCACCACCACAGTCAAAAACTACAATCTTTTGGTCCAAGCCTTTTTTATCTAGACCATATGCAAGTGCTGCAGCCGTTGGTTCGTTGATGATACGACGAACATTCAAACCTGCGATCTCACCTGCTTCTTTGGTCGCCTGGCGCTGCGCATCATCAAAGTATGCAGGAACGGTGATCACCGCCTCACTTACCTCTGTTCCCAAGTAATCTTCAGCCGTCTTCTTCATTTTCTGAAGAATCATCGCTGAAATTTCTTGTGGAGTGTATTGACGACCATCAATGTTTACACGTGGTGTATCATTATCTCCGCCTTCCACTTTGTAAGGAACGCGTGTTGCTTCTTTTTGAACGTTTGAGAACTTCTCCCCCATGAATCGCTTCACAGAGTAAACTGTCTTTTCAGGATTAGTGATAGCTTGACGCTTGGCAGGATCTCCTACTTTACGCTCACCACCTTCAACAAAACCCACAATAGATGGGGTAGTTCTTTTTCCTTCGCTGTTTGGAATAACGACTGGTTCGTTACCTTCCATTACAGATACACAGGAGTTGGTTGTTCCAAGGTCAATACCTATGATTTTACCCATTGTACTTATTTATTTAGGTTGAGTATTCTATTTGTACGACCTCAATAAAGCAAGGGTTATGCCACGTGCCAAAAAAGAATGATGAGAGAGCAATCTGTCACATTAGACGACAATAGAATGTCATTCTGTGCCTTTTGAGCCAGAAATAAATGACAACTTGTCCGTAAGCAGTTAATTGATTACAACCGGAAAACCGTCTTCACAGACCACACTGTCCAGTCCTTGGAAGTCCAGCCAACCCATGCCACAGGTATGCATTCCTCGCCATAGGCTATCCATAGACATACTGCTGAGTTTGACATTCTTCTTAATGGCTCGTCCGCGAGAGGAAAACAAACCTATGCCTCCATCTACGTTGGTAAACATTGGCTTTTCTTGCACGATTCCTTGTGAAGGCTGGTTGACATTAATATATGTAGCATAATCATCCGCTGCTGCCCAAATTTCAACATCTATACCTTTGAAAACACGCACCAAATCTGACGTTGGGCCAATATTATTGTACAAGAATCGATAGTACGATTCGTAGCTAAGTTCTGATATAAACGTGCCCGACCCGTTGAGATTTGAACCGGTGCGCACCGGTAACGTATAGGTAAGTCTTTTTACTACTGAATCCTTTGGGTTAGCGCGAGGGGCTTCTTTGTAACGGAAATGAATATACCCTTGATACATTCGAGCATTTTTTGCAGCATCCCAACCGAACTCGGCATTGCGCACACCAAAGGTTACTTTTTGAAATCCCTTAGGCTTCGTAATCTCCACATTTCCAACAATAGGTGTAATCGCCTCGAAATTATTATTGCCTGGGATGAAGCCTTTAACGCGGTATTCAAAGGCGGGATCTATAGGTGCATCGGTCCAATAAAGACGGTAGTTATCCGTAGTAAAGGTGCCCGGTTCAAGTATGTTGGTATCCTTTCGATAAAACTCGTAGGTATTTATAATATTACCCTCATCATTAAGTTGCGTTAGGTACAAGGCTGCTGTATCGAAATACAAACTATCGCTATGGGTCGCCCCTGCGAGAAGTCCATCCTGACCGAGGTAGGTGCGGTGTAATCGCACCCATTGTGTATCATCATCCTTGTCCAAGAGGCCATAAACAACGTTTTGCACATCGTAATCATCGTTGATTTGTAGTGAGTTATCACAGGAAGTGATTGCAAAAGCTGCAATAATGAAGAGAAAGAGGTTTTTCATGGGTCGTAAAAATACAACCTATGCCTTAGGTTGTTTTCTTTGCAGCAGATAATTCACAAAAATCGTGCAGGATGTCAGTCGCAAAGAAAGAATTTAAGAAGGTAACTACCCACAGTCTTCAGCAAATGAAAGACCAAGGGGAGAAAATTTCAATGCTTACCGCTTACGATTATACCATGGCGAAAATGGTAGATGCCGCAGGTGTAGATTGTATTCTAGTCGGAGACAGTGCATCTAACGTTATGGCCGGTCATGAAACAACATTACCCATCACACTCGATCAAATGATTTATCATGCGAGTTCAGTTGTTCGAGCGGTAGACCGCGCATTGATTGTTGTGGATCTTCCTTTCGGTTCTTACCAAGGCGACTCAAAGGGCGCCTTACGTTCGGCCACACGCATCATGAAAGAAACCGGAGGACACGCAGTAAAAGTTGAAGGCGGCATTGAAATCATTGATGGAATCAAGCGCATTTTAACGGCGGGTATTCCAGTGATGGGCCATCTAGGTTTGACCCCTCAGAGCATCTATAAATTTGGCACATACAGTGTTCGCGCAAAAGAAGAAGCGGAAGCTTTGAGGCTCAAGGAAGATGCGAAGGCATTGGAAGAAGCGGGATGTTTTGGTATCGTTTTAGAGAAGGTACCTGCCGACCTGGCAAAGGAAGTAGCAGAGATGCTCACTATACCAGTAATAGGAATTGGAGCGGGTGCGGGTGTTGATGGCCAAGTACTTGTGTTTCACGATTTGGTGGGCATGACGCATCAATTCCATCCGCGTTTCTTGCGCAGATACTTGAACCTTTACGATGAAATTACGGGAGCAATTGGCCAATACGTTCAGGACGTAAAAGATGTCGATTTCCCAAATGAAGACGAAAGCTACACCAGTTAAGTCAAGCATGCAGCCTCATATACTCTTTGAAGACAACCATCTGATTGCCGTTAATAAGCAGGCAGGTGATTTGGTTCAAGGAGATCAGACCGGAGATGCCCCTCTGCCCGATTTCCTGAAGGCCTATATCAAAGAGAAATACAATAAACCTGGCAATGTGTTTTTAGGCGTTATCCATCGTTTGGATCGTCCTACCACAGGAGTTGTTCTCTTTGCGCGCACCTCCAAAGGATTGGAACGAATGAATGCCGCCTTTAAAAATCGGGAAACGCAAAAATCGTACTGGGCCATTGTTGAAGGTCGTTTGGAAGGGAGTCAAACGCTCACCCACTTCTTAAAGAAAAATCCGAAAAACAATAAATCTACGGCATTCCTCAAACCTGAAGAAGGTGCCAAAGAGGCTAAGCTCACCTACAAAACCTTAACAATCGGCGACCGATATTCGCTTGTAGAGGTCGATCTGCATACTGGGCGCCATCATCAGATTCGTTCTCAACTTGCCGCAATCGGCCACCCCATAAAGGGCGATGTGAAATACGGTGCGCGACGTGCAGAAAGAGATAAGAGCATATGCCTTCATGCGCGTAGCCTTAAATTCGAACATCCTACTACAAAGGAAACGGTGGAAATTATTGCGTCGACACCAGAGACCTTCAAACCATTTGAGTCTTGAGAAAACTACTGCTCATCCTTCTGCTCGCAAGCGTTCGACTTGGTGCACAAGAAATCAAACTAGACCTTTATTACGGCAACATAGCCGGATGGGGCAGCACAACGGAAGCTGGACTTTCTTTCCATAAAAATGGATGGTTTGGAACCAGTCGCCTCGCTTTTATTCAATCCAGCGGCATTGGTGAAGATGCAAGTAACATTGGATTTAACCTTGGGGCGGGAAAACAATGGAACCTTTCAGAACATTGGCATGCCGGGGCATCAATGGATGTCCGATTCTTGGATGAGAATATAAATGACCTTGAGACGCCGCTACTCGCCCCCTCAATATTTGTTGGCTATGCCTGGGAAATAGCGGATTATCAACTCGTCTTAGGATTTCCTTATTTCTTTGGAGTCCGAGCTCACTTTCCTTTATCGATTTAAGCGTTCGGATCTACGTCGAACAATACACGCACGCGGTTGTAATCCGGAGTTAGTAAGACCTCTTGATGCGCCTTTTTAATGCGGTCACGAATTTTAGACCCAATGCTGCCCTTATCCACCTTGACAATGATTTGCATTTGATAGAGGTTTTTCAATCGGGCAATAGGAGCAAACTCAGGACCTAAGAAGCGTTCACCAATTTTACTGTGCAACGATTTCGCAAATGCTTCTGAAGCCCTCATCAGCAACTTTTGATCTTTGTGCTTTAGGGTAATTGTGATGAGTCTCACAAAAGGCGGGTAAGCAAACTCTTGACGTACAGTCAATTCCCTTTGAACCATGCCTTTAAAATCGTGGTTCATGGCCATTTGAATAATGGCATGCATCGGCTTCATTGCCTGGATGAGCACCTTACCACGTGATCCGCGCCGGCCCGTTCGTCCCGCAACTTGCTCAATGACTTGAAATGCGCGTTCGTTGGCTCGAAAATCGGGATAGCTGAGTAGATTATCTGCACTCATTATTCCCACCAGCCCCACTTTATCAAAATCGAGGCCTTTGGTTACCATTTGCGTGCCCACCAAGATATCGACTTCGCCATTTTCAACGGCCCTGATGATATCGGCAAAGGCATGCTTCCCTCGTGTGGTATCCAAATCCATACGCTTAATGCGTGCCTTTGGGAATAAGGTTGCCGCCTCTTCTGCGATCTGCTCAGTACCGAAGCCATGGTGCAAAACGCTTTCTCCTCCACACGAAGAGCACTTCATTACCGGAGGGATCGTATAGCCACAGTAATGGCATTTTAATTTTTGTGGCCCTTTGTGGTAGGTTAAACTAATATCACAACGTACGCATTGCTCCACGTGACTGCAGGTCTGGCATTGTTGGTAGGTAGAAAAGCCACGACGATTTTGGAATAGAATTACACTCTCCCCTTTGCTTAATGTCTCGCGCATTGCGTCCACTAATTCTATGCTAAAATTGCCTACAACCTCTTTGCGCTTTTTGGCACCGAGCATGTCAACAACTTCCAACTCAGGTAAGGGGGCGGTATGAAAACGTTTGAGCAGTGAAACAAGGTGGTAACGCCCTTTTTGCGCATTGAAATAACTATCTAGGCTTGGCGTAGCCGAGCCTAAAACAATTGGACATTGGTGTTGCGTAGCCATCCAAACTGCCGTATCTCGGGCATGGTAGCGCGGCGATGGCTCATATTGCTTGAAGCTACTTTCGTGTTCCTCGTCAACTATTATAAGTCCCAAATCCGGCAAGGGCATGAATAAGGAAGAGCGTGCTCCGATGATCAATAAGGGTTGATCATTTTGAATTGACTCGCGCCATGCAGCTAAACGTTCTGCAGGAGAGAATTTACTGTGACTCACCGCAACGGTAAAGTGAATCCGAAGCCGACTAATGAGCTGCGTTGTGAGTGCGATTTCAGGCAATAGGTACAATACCCGCTTGTGCTTTTGAAATGCCTCTTTGATCAGATTTATATAAATCTCCGTCTTACCGGAGGCAGTAACACCGTGCAAAAGGACCGGTTTTCCCGTGGCAAAACCCCCTCTAATTTCATCCATTGCTTCTTGTTGATGCGCACTGAGTTGAACGGCAGTATTTGGGGCAGCAGCGGCCGTAGTTCCGTCTATTTCCTCAACCTCCTCGACGATTCCTTTTTTAATTAATGCACGAACTTGTGTCGTGGTAATGCCATGTTTATTCTCAAAACCTCTTCGATCTTGAAAAGCATTTTTCACTCCGCAATCATTGACTAACGCCAACAATGCAGCCGTTTGTGGTTCGCTCCTTGAAGTCTGTGAAAACGCCTCGTCCAAATTCTTAAACGAGTGCTCGGATAATCTGATGAGTTTAATTCTTTTTGCCTTGCTGACTTTCTTGAGTTCTTCTTCTAAAATTGCCCAACCCTGCTCTAACGCTTTTTGAACAAGTGGCATGGGATTTTTAACAGCTAAAATCCCTCTCAACTCTTCCAATGTCAGTTTTTTATTGTGGAATAGTGCCTCATAGAGGGTAAAGAGTGCGTCGGACATCTGCGCCTCGTCTGGCACAACCTCTTCATCCAACACTACAACGCTCTGACTGCTCAACTTAAGACCTGGAGGCAGCGCAGCATTCATCACATCTCCTATTGGCGCCATGTAATAAGACGCCATCCAAGACCATTGCAAAAGTTGATGTTCGAGTACTACTGGGTACTCATCTAAAAGTGTAATTATGGGCTTTAACTCAAGTTCTTCAGCGGTTTCAAGAACTCGTGTAATGACCGCTGCGTATTCTTTTCTGGCACCAAATTGAACCAAAACACGCATTCCGGGTCGCACATCATCCTCCCATTCCGTTGGAACAGAATAATGGAACAATTTATCCAGTGGAAGCGGAAGTACGACCTCAACAACCCGCATCTATTTTTTAGGCGCTTTGGGAAGGTTACGTTGAACAAAGCGAGATTCACGCTTCATTAAAAGACGCTTTTCGTTATCGAAAAAGCTCAATGTTTTTCGTGCCGATGCCTCAGTCGAACCTGCGATTGAGCGCAATTCAACTAGGTCATATTTCATTTTAGTAAAATCGGCCAACAAATCCGCAGTTGCCAACTCCAAAAGCTCTTCATAGTACTTCTGATAGGCGTAATACAACTCCTCATTGCCTTCGTAGAATGCTTCTTCACCGTAGCCGCGAAGTTGCACGCTCAACGCTTTGATCAGTGCTTTCTGGGCCGCAAATAATTGATCAATATCTGTAGTTCCTACTTCTATCTTGATAAAATCTACAATGCTATCTACCGGCGCTGCTCCCCTATTCATTTCTGAGGTGTAAGCCATCAAGGAAAGTTGACTTTCAAAGCGTTCTTGAACATCCGATTTGCGCGTATTGATTTCATATTGCACGGCGTAATCATCCATCGCTTGATAAATCGCACTTATGTTTGCCTCGCACAAGGACAGATAGGCTCTTCCATAATCGCCACGAGGATCCTCATCTAGCCAATCCTTCAATGGACCTGATGAAGCCTCCACGATTGTACTTAAAGATGAATTTACTACCTCCAACAAGGCCTGATCAGCCTCGTCGTTTAGTCGATCAAATGAGCGTTTCGATTTGCGCCAAGTATTAAGCTGCTCATCAATGAGCGGGCGCATTTTTTTACCTTTCTCAAACGTCATCACTCCGTCCATAATTGATGAGGTCAGCGAAACTACTTTTTCGGATTCGCGTTGGACCCGACGAAGGTTACTGCTGCTTTGAGCATTCAATCCTAAAGCTACTAGAAGTGCAGCAAGTACTTTTAGGTATTTCATATGAGTAACGTTTAAGACTTTAATTTATGAACCTTTTTGGTTCCTTCATACATATCAAAACGAAGCAATTTACATTCCAATTCACCATTGAAAAGATTCCATTTTCTAGAAGGTCGCAAACCAATGGATTTGATCGCTTCCATATCTGAGGTGATCCAATAGACCTCCCATCCTGCATATTTTGACTTTAACGTATCACCCATTTGACGGTACATCTTGTGGGTTTGTGCTTGGATACGAACATTGTAGGGCGGGTTCACCAACATCAAACCCTTTTCTGCAGGCGGCTCAGCCTCAAAGAAATCCGCTTGGCGCAATCGAATGGCATCGTCGAACATAGCACGTTCGATATTCTCAGCGGCGGCTTCTAGAGCGTATTCTTCCATATCACGTCCCATGATTTTACCTTCGTATTCTTTGGCTCGTGAGAGCAAGCCTTCTCGAATCTTCTCATAGAGGCTCGCATCAAAATCTTTCCAATGATGGAAAGCAAAGGATTCACGATAAATATTAGGCGGCAATTGATGCGCAATAAGTGCGGCCTCCACCAGGAAGGTTCCAGATCCACACATAGGGTCTAAAACGGGCATACCGCCATTCCATTTGCTATGAAGAATAATTCCAGCTGCCAAGACCTCATTTAGGGGTGCAAAGCCCGCCTTTAAACGATAACCACGTTTATGCAACGAATCGCCGGAAGCATCGAGATAGACACGAATGGTGCGCTCGTAAATATGGATGTGAATGGGAACATCTGGAGTACCTCTTTCAACAGAAGGGCGTTCACCGCTCTTCGACCGAAACCTATCGACAACTGCATCCTTTGCCTTTAGTCCCGCGAAACTACTGTGGTTGAGCAGGTCGTTTGTACCTACCACATCGATGGCAAAACTCTTCTCTATATCGAAGTACGATTCCCAAGGAATGTCGAACATCTCTTCATAGTAATGTTCTACATCTTCCATTTCGAATTCTGCAACAGGCAACAAAACTCGAAGTCCAGTGCGGAGAGCAATGTTGATTTTATAGACGAAACCCATGTCGCCCACCACTGCAACTGCGCGGTTTAAAGTCTTTATTTCACGCCCGCCCAAGGCAAGCAATTCTTTTCCTAGAATCTCCTCCAGACCGAACAATGTTTTGACGATCAGCCTATAGTCGTTGTTGTTTTGTAGCACCCTTCTGCATTTTAGACTACAAATGTACGCTAACTTTGAGCGCATGAAGGAATGGATGGATTTAATTGCCTTGGCGGTCGGAGGTTTCTTCGCAGGGCTGATTAATGTGGTTGCCGGTAATGGCTCCGCAATAACGCTTCCTTTGTTAATGTGGGTAGGCTTGGACCCCAATACGGCAAATGCCACCAACCGAGTCGGTGCAATTTTTCAAACCTCAAGTGCGATTTCATCTCTGCCCAAAACGCAGCGTGCGAAATACATGATTAAGGAGAGTTACTTCATCGCACCGCCGATAATCATTGGTGCAATCATTGGTGCCAACTTAGCAGTAGATATTCCAGAAGATGCCATGCGTATCAGCATAGGAATAATCATGATCATTTTGCTCATTACCATGCTCACAAATCCGAAGAAGTGGCTTATTTCAACGGATGGAGCGAAAAAGAAAAAAACACTTGGAATTTGGCTGAGCTTTTTCGCTTTGGGTATTTATGGTGGTTTTATCCAAATGGGCTTTGGAATATTTTTTCTGTCCATTGCGGTCTTGCAGGCAAAATATGCCTTGAAAGACGGTAACATTATGAAGCTCTTCATCGCTTTTTTAATGACCATACCGGCATTCACTATTTTCGCATTAAGCGGAAGTATAGAATGGAAATATGGCCTATCATTGGCCGTTGGTACTTCGATTGGCGCACGATTTGGCGCTCGGAAGGTAATCCAGCACCCAAAAGCCAACCGCATTACACGGTATGTCTTAATTGCCGTAATTTTAGTCGCTATTTATAAAATGTTTGAACCCTACATTCGTACGCTGATCTTATAACCGCATGACGACACCCTGGTACGCTACATGGTTTAACACGCCTTATTATCATGACCTATACAGTCATCGTGATTACCATGAGGCACGTGGATTAATCCAAACGCTCTGCAAAGCCCTGGGAGTTAACCAAGGTGAGCGAGCATTGGATATGGCGTGCGGGCGCGGAAGGCATGCTAAAGTGCTTCAAGAACTCGGCCTAAAGACCATCGGAATAGACCTCAGTGCTGAAAGTATTGCACATGCTCAAGAAATGGCGAATGAAGATCTAGAGTTCAAAGTGGGCAACATGTTAGAAAAAATAGATATCGCTCCGGTTCACTGGACCTTCAATCTATTCACCAGTTTCGGCTATTTCGAGAACGACGAAGACCATCAATTGGCATTAAATAATATGGCGGCTACCCTACTTCCAGGAGGGAAACTGGTTATTGACTATATGAACGCCGCAATGATTGTGGACCAATTGGTCCCAAGGGATACGGTAACCACGGAAATGGCTACCTACCACATTACTCGGAGTGTCGAGAACGGCTATATTTTAAAGAATATTGAGCTTTCTGAAGATGGCTGTAGGCTTTTTCAATTTCAAGAACGCGTTCGCGCCTTCAGTAAAATAACGCTACAAACAATGTTGGAAACGGCAGGACTATTGGTTCGTTCTGTTCATGGCGATTATGATTTGGGCGAATACGACGAAGAATACAGTGAACGGATGATATTTATTGCAACCAAACCTGAGCAATGATGATTTGGACCATTTTAATTCTTTCCGTTGCTTTTGGAGCCGGCGCTGCTTGGATCATTCAAACGAACTCCAACACCTTTAAATATTTACTTGCATTTTCCGGCGCTTTCCTCTTCGGAACTCTTTTGACGCATATGATACCCGAAGTATTTGCCTCTGGCGATATGCACATGGGTTGGTGGATAATGATTGGATTTGGAATTCAACTCTTGTTGGACTACCTGAGTGAAGGACTTGAACACGGACACTTTCATAGCCACAATGCAAAAGTTCCATGGCTTGCCATTATTGGACTACTTCTCCACGCTTTTATTGAAGGTATGCCCCTAACGCATTCCGGCCCTCACGGACATGACCACAGTACAGGTTCTTTTTTGTGGGCAATTGCATTGCATAAAATGCCAATTGCGCTCTTGGTCACTGCGGCACTAAGAAAGTCCGCTGTCGAGACAAAAACAATCGTAGGCATCCTTGTACTTTTCGCCATTGCTACACCGCTTGGTGCTTCGACTGCGAATTCCCTTACTTTCACATTAACTGCTGCACCTTACTTGCTGGCTATTGCAATCGGGCTATTGCTGCATGTAAGTACCACTATTCTATTTGAAAGTGCCCAGAACCATCAATTCAATATCAAGAAGCTTTTCTTTGTCATATTGGGTATGTTCATCGCAGCATGGATGAGCGCAAACATGAACATATGATGAACAAATGCGTTCATAGATAAAACCTAACACGAATCATATATAATAGGCATTGGTCTATTGTATTTTTGACCCATAATTCAAATAAAACACTAAGAAAATGGCTGTACTAGTTGGAAAAAAAGCACCAGATTTTACTGCTGCTGCTGTAATCAACGGAGAAGAGATCGTAGAAGATTTCAAATTATCGGATTACGCTGGTAAATATGTAATCCTATTCTTCTACCCGAAAGACTTCACTTTTGTTTGTCCTACAGAATTGCACGCTTTCCAGGCGCGTAAAGAAGAGTTCGCTGCTAAAGGCGTTGAGTTGATCGCTGTATCAACTGATACTGAGCAGAGCCACTGGGGATGGTTGCAAATGAGCAAAGACAACGGCGGTATCGAAGGAATCACTTACCCTATTGTTGCGGATACCAACAAAACAATCTCACACAACTACGATGTATTAGCTGGTGAGTGGGCATACGACGAAGACGGCAACCTTACTTGCGAAGGAGAAATGATCGCTTACCGTGGTTTGTTCTTGATCGACAAGGAAGGGACTGTTATGCACCAATTGGTGAACTTCTTCCCATTGGGACGTTCAGTTGATGAAGCAATGCGTATGGTAGATGCACTTCAGTACTTCGAAGAAAAAGGTGAGGTTTGTCCTGCAAACTGGACACCTGGTCAAGAAGGTATGAACGCTACTCACGACGGTGTAGCTGATTACCTCAGCAACCACTAATCACAGATTTTCATCTTAAAAAATAGAGCCGCTCCATGGGAGCGGCTTTTTTTATGGATTTTTTTTTAGCACCCATGAACCTAGTTGAAACTTTTGGGTTAAGTACTCATGGAACATTCTGCGAAAGCAGATTTTCATGGCGGTTTAGGTAGAAAGGGAGCTTGGCGGCTCCCTTTCGTTTTTTAAAAGGCATAAAAAAACCCGCGCCGAAAGGACGCGGGTTGTATACCAAATTGACCAACTGTCTTAAGCAGTCATTTCAATCAACTTTCTCAAGTATTCTTCTTTTGACGCCGCAGAGCCTTCGACGAGCTCGCCGTTCTTGAACGCTGCAAGGAATGGCAGATTACTTACTCCTGCTGCTTTACGGGCAACTTCATTATGCTCTGCATTTACATCTAGAAATAATACATCGGCATTCTCATCTTCATTGGATACGCGCTTAAATTTTGGAGAGAACATCTTGCACGCACCACACCAATCTGCGTAGTATTTCACAACCACACGTGAATTGTCTTTTAATAATTGCTCGAAGTTTGTATCTGTCGCGGTAGTTACTGCCATGATTATGTTGTTTAAGGGTTAACTGTTTCTGTGACTCAAAAGTATATAGTTAAAAACACACCGGAAATAAAAAGTGATTGAAGTTATCTATAACCTCATTATTCAAGCTCAACAGATGCTTTGTAATTCTGGTGGTATAAGTCGCGTATTAAACCATCTGATACCCCGATTTTCGGCACATACATTCGACTAACACCGGCCCACTCCATGGCTCGCATATAGATGGGCAATGCATGAACGATGATATCGGCACGGTCAAAATTCAATCCAAGCTTCGTTACGCGCTCTTCCACATCCATATCGTTGATCATATTCCATTGCTCATTGATATAACTGAGACGAAGTGGCGTTGACAGTGATTTTAAGCTGAGTTTATGCAATTTGTTAATATTACCTCCCGCGCCGATTGCCGCTTTGTCTTTAATATTTCTCGTTTGTTTCTCTAGCCACGATTTCATTCGTGCCCACTCCTCAGGCTGATCTAAGGAGTTCATGATTCTTACACCACCCAGTTTAAAACTTTCGCTTGCAAGCACCTTTTTATCCTGAATAACCGTTATTTCTGTCGAACCGCCACCTACATCTACATAAATGAAATTTTTCTGTGGTGCCTGGATAATATCATACAGTTTACTATTGAATACCAGTCGGGCCTCTTCCTCACCGTCAATGATTTGGATATCAATGCCCGTAGCCTCTTTGACCGTTTTAACCAGTTCCATTCCATTAGTAGCCTCGCGCATTGCCGAGGTAGCAACTGCCTTGAATCCTTGCACGCCATGCACTTTCAAGAAGTGCTTATAAGCACGCATACCTTCTGTAAAACGTTCAGCCGTTTCAGAACTCAACGCACCATTCATAAAGACCTCTTGTCCCAATCGGATGGGCAATCGAATCATGCTGACTTTTCGATAATAGGTATAACCGTCCTTGTATACAACATTTGAAATGAGGCATCGGACGGAGTTAGAGCCAATATCAATGGCGCCAAGTTTGGTTACAATCATAAGCGAATTTAACCCTTTAACAACTGCTTCCGAACGTAATTATGCAATTCTATTTGTGCACGAATTTTCGGACCTGGAAGGGTACGGTATGGATTGGCTTGATTTTGGTCGAAAATTCGTGATTTTGTATTGTCCTTCCAAAGAATTTCAAAATGATCGCGCAATTGACGTTGAATTTTTAAGTCGTAAATGGGTGCCGTTACCTCTACCCTTCTATTCAGGTTGCGCGTCATCCAGTCTGCGGAGGAAATAAAATATTCTGGAACTCCATTATTGTGGAAGCAAAAGGCGCGCGTATGCTCTAGGAATCGGTCAACGATGCTGATCGCCTCAATATTAGCGGAGAGTTCTGGATCGCCTAATTTCAAGCAATTGATCCCGCGCACTATCAACCGTATTTTAACGCCTGCTTGACTTGCCTCATAAAGTTTTTCGATCATTCCATGATCGCTAATACTATTGATTTTCACCCAAAATTTTGCTTCGCGTCCAGCACGCGCGTGTTCAATTTCGCGGTCAATAAGTTCATAAAATCCTTCGCGATTGGAATTGGGGCTGACCAATAGGTGCTTATACTTTTGGTGCTTGTAAGGCGTTTCTATGAATTGAAAAACTCTGCGAACTTCCCTTGCAATACGCTTATCGGAGGTCATCAATTGGTAATCTGTATAGACCTTGGCCGTTCCTTCATGATAATTCCCGGTACCAACAACACAATAATCCGTGAGTTTCTCTCCTCCCTCGTCGCGACGAATGAGGGTTAGTTTCGAGTGCACTTTCAATCCCGGTACCCCGCTAACTACTTTTATTCCTTCACTGCGTAAGGTATTGGTCCATTTTATGTTATTGGCTTCATCAAAGCGCGCTTGCAACTCAATGAATACAGTCACATCCTTTCCATTCTTCGCTGCATTGACTAAAGCGGAAATGATTCTACTCTCATCAGCCAAGCGGTAGAGCGTAACTTTTATGACTTTAACCTTTGGGTCAATTGCTGCCTCGCGCAACAATCGAATTACGTTGTTAAAATCATGGTATGGTGTAAAGAGCATCACATCTTGTCTGCGCACCACTTCTATGATACTTCTCTTAAGGTCTAATGCGGGGTGAGGAATCTGAGGAAGTTTCTCATGCTCCAATTGGGCCCCTCCCACATTCGGGAATCGCACCAAGTCTTTTTTATTGTGGTAGCGTCCCCCTGGAATCAAACTATCAAGCTCTGTAATACCGAGACCTTTAACGAGAACCTGAAGGGTCTGATCACCGATGGTTCGATCAAAGACAAATCGAACGGGATCTCCCTCCCTTCGATGCGCAAGACCCACTTGAACTTTCTCTAGGAAGGATTTGCTTACATCGTCATCCAGTGAAATTTCAGCATCTCTTGTGATTTTAACCGTATGTGCCTCAATAGAATCATACTTAAAAATATAGAAGATGCTGTCCAAGTTGTGGCGTAAGACATCGTCCAAATACATGATGTACTGCTTCCCGTATTTTGGAAGTGTAATGAATCGACCCGCTACCCCAGTGGGTACCTCGATTATAGAATACTGCTCGTCTTTGCCCTGAACCAATCGGACTGCGAGGAAGATACTTTTATCTCTTAAATATGGAAACTCAGGGGCTTGACTGAGCATGAGCTTCGTTAATGCTGGACTGATTTTTTCCCTAAAATGTTTCTGAATGTATTCCGATTGCTTTGCAGTTAATACGGTTTCATCAACAATCTCAATATCGTGCTGGCGCAATGCCTCTTGGAGCTGCTCGTAGATTTGTTGGCTCTTTTGCTGCTGATAGGTAACCATCTCCGTAAGTTTCTTCAGCAACTTTGATGGTTTGTAACCCTCTAAATCCTCGAGATGAAGTTTGTCTTCGCTCAGAGTGAGTCTTCGAATTGAAGAATACCGCACTCTAAAGAATTCATCCATGTTATTGGAGTGGATTCCTAAAAAGCGAATACGTTCGATCAATGGAACATCGGGATTCTCCGCTTCCTGCAGTACTCTATCATTGAACTGGAGCCAGCTAATATCTCGGTTGAAGTATCTCTTGGATAAATCCATGGGTTATTTTAATCGTTTAGGATATTCGAAAAGCATGCACTTTCCATGATTTTGTGCCTCAGACCACCTGTTAATTGGAAAAGACAAACCAACAACTCCGGTTGTGGGTACATTTTTTATGCCCGCCTCACTCACGGAGTTAACATAATCCGTGATTCCAGGATTATGCGCAAAAATGAAGAGTAGGTCTATATGATCTTCAGTTTCAATCACATGCCTATGTAACTCATCTACATCACAATGGTATAACTCATCTTTAACTGCAATATCTCCCGCAGGAATCTTAAAGTTTTGAGCGAAAATCAACGCGGTGTGTAAGGCCCTCGTGGCTGATGACGCACACAGCTTGATGTTTAAATTGAAGTTCATGGTCTCCGTTAAATACTCGGAAATCATATGAGCATCTCGTATGCCTCGTCCTTTTAATGGCCGATCCTTATCCGGGATATCATCAATAGCCCAAGAACTCTTTGCATGGCGAACTAAATACACAGTTTTCATACCTGTAAAGTACGCATATTCAACAAGTTCACGCAACCACGCAAACCAGTTTCAACAAAATTTATCGAGAATTGACTTCGGCTTAACCTTGTTTTAACACCTTCGCTTCTTGCCAGAGGGCCTCCATTTCAGGTAAGGTCATGTCTTTTAAGGACTTACCTGCTTCCAAGGCCTTTTTCTCCATGTAGGTAAAGCGGTAAATGAACTTCTTATTGGTTCGCTCTAAGGCCAGTTCAGGATCAAGATTCGACAAGCGGGCAAAATTTGTGATTGAAAAGAGCACATCACCCAGTTCACTTTCTATTTTCTCTTGATTTCCAGACAGTTGAGCCTCCTCAAACTCTGCGAGTTCCTCTTTGATTTTTCCCCAAACATCTTGTGGCTCATCCCAATCAAAGCCAGCACCACGCGCTTTATCACCAATTCGTATGGCTTTTACAAGTGCCGGTAACCCTCTTGGAACACCTTGAAGTACACTGGTCGTGCCTTTTTCCTTTAACTTTATAGCTTCCCAGTTCGCTTTTACTTCTTCTTCTGTATTCGCCTCAACATCACCATATATGTGCGGATGGCGATGAATAAGTTTATCACAAACTGAATTGAGTACATCTGCTACATCAAAAGCACCTTTTTCGCTTCCAATCTTACTGTAGAAGACCATGTGCAACATTAAATCGCCCAACTCCTTTTTGATTTCTTGCAAGTCATTTTCTTCAATGGCATCTGCAAGCTCATAAGTCTCTTCGATTGTGAGGTGGCGCAGCGACTCTAAGGTTTGCTTTTTATCCCATGGACATTCCGCGCGGAGCGTGTCCATGATGTCCAACAAACGGCCAAAGGCCTCCAGTTTCGCTGCTCTTGAATTCATTATTCAGCCGATTCTTCTTCCTCTAGTATCGCTAGCAAATCATTCTTCGCTAGGATATTGTACCACTGAACCACCTTCTTAATATCGCTCGCATAAACGCGCTCTTGATCAAATTTCGGCAGTACTTCGCCAAAGAAATCTTCCAATTCTTCTTTGCTGCTCTTGTGACTTAAGGCTTCCTTGCCCCCGGTTTGCTCAGCCATCGCCTTGAAGACCAAACGCAGTGGCACCTCTTCCTCATAGGTATAGATTGCAATATCTCCCAATGAACTAACATTGGCCGTGGCGGGTATACTCGTGCGTTTTCCGTCTAAAAGACTTTCTACTACTACGCCACCCTTGTTTTGAGCGATTAGTTTGAACAATCCGGGCTTACCGGCAATGGATAATACAGTTCTTAATTCCATTAGTTTTTATTTAGCCAATTTCTAACTTCTTCTATTTCACCTGATTCTGAAACACTAATAAGGTTAAGCAATGCCTTGGCATCCGCTACTTGTTCATGTTCCGGATAACGTGCCACCAAAGCACGTAAAAATTCTGAAGCGCGATCAGAATCATTCAAGACATTATCAAAAAATAATGCCAACTGAAGCAATGCTTGCGGGGCGTATTCGTGTTGTGGAAATTTATTCGTCAATAAAATCAAATAATTGACTCCATGCAATCTAAACTCCCCTTCTTGATTCATACAGGTTAAACCTGCCTTCATTAAATATTCAGGCTGCGTTTTTATCAACGAATCGTGAGCAACGAAATGTCCAGCAGCTAAGGTATACTGGTTCGCTTCCAAAACACTTTTGTCGACGAGATCCAAATAGTACAAGGCGCTATCTGGAGACATCTGTGAGGTTTCTTCCACCAAATCTGCTTGTACGGCAGGTGATTGACAACTCATTACTACCAAGGGCAGCCACAGCATCATTCGCATCATTTAGCTTTAGGGAATTTCATAGGGTATTCAACTGAAATATTGCCGCGCTCAATACGTCCGAGGGCACCTTTGACCAATCGTTTTCGCAAGGGCTTAATCTTTTCAGTGAATAAGGTACCTTCAATATGATCGTACTCGTGCTGTATGACTCGGGCGGCAAGACCACTATAAGTCTCTTCTACCAATTCCCAATTTTCATTATAGTATTCGATGACTATCGTTTCCTTTCGAAAAACGGTCTCTCGTACATCTGGGATGCTCAGACAACCTTCTTCCATTCCCCATTCCTCTCCACTTTCTTCGATAATGATAGGGTTGATGAAGGTTTTCTTGAAGCCTTTCAAAAGCTCGTAATCCTCTTCTCCTTCTTCCGCAAATGGAGAAGCGTCTACCACGAACAATCGAATACTTCTTCCAATCTGTGGCGCAGCTAATCCCACTCCATGAGCGTTGTACATGGTTTCGTACATGTTCGAAATGAGCGCTTCAAGGCCCGGGTGATTTTCATCAATTTCCGCAGCGACTTTATTCAGAACAGGATCGCCGTAGGCAACAATAGGTAAAATCATAGAGCTGTTATGTTGAGTGCAAAGATAGTTAGCGCTGGGCTAAATAATTTTCCAAAATCAAGGCCGCAGCAACTTTATCTACAGCACCTTTTTCCTGACGCTTGGACTTTTTCATCCCTCCGCGAAACAACGCGTCGGAAGCAAGAGAAGAAGTGAAACGTTCATCCACGCGTATGATTCGAAGATCTGGCCAAGTCGATTGTATTTTTTGACATATTCCGTTGATGAAATCGGCGACCTGTGAATCGCTTCCATCCCAGCGCGTTGGCTGTCCTACGACCAACTCCTCGCACGGTTCCTCCAACATACGGGAATGCAAAAAACCCATTAACTCTTCAGTGAAAACAGTAAGTAACGGGAACGCCATTATTTGCATTGCATCAGATTCTGCTATGCCTGTACGTTTCATTCCTATATCTAATGCAATGATTTTTGCCATGGTTCAAAGGTATGCTAAAGCACGTGAAAGCCGTACCTTTGGCTTTCAACACAACATGAACATGCAAGACTTACAATCGACCATAGAACTAGCGTGGGATAACCGCGATTTACTTCAAGAAAAAACAACACAAGATGCCATTCGCAATGTTGTCCAAGCCTTGGACTCTGGTGAATTGCGGGTAGCAGAACCAACCGAAAATGGATGGCAAGTAAATGAATGGGTAAAAAAAGCGGTAGTTCTTTATTTCCCTATTCAACAAATGGAGACTATTGAAGTCCCTCCTTTTGAGTTTCACGACAAGATTCCATTAAAGACCGGATACGCTGCCAAAGGCGTTCGCGTTGTACCGCATGCAATCGCTCGCCACGGCGCTTATTTAGCCTCCGGGGTGATTATGATGCCATCGTATGTAAATATTGGCGCATACGTAGATTCGGGTACCATGGTAGATACTTGGGCAACCGTTGGATCTTGTGCCCAGATAGGTAAAAACGTGCACTTAAGTGGCGGGGTTGGCATTGGTGGTGTATTAGAGCCCTTGCAAGCCGCACCTGTAGTCATTGAAGACGATTGTTTTATCGGCTCACGCTGTATCGTTGTTGAAGGCGTTCGAGTAGAAAAGGAAGCCGTCCTCGGTGCAAACGTCGTACTGACTGCCTCTACGCGAATCATTGATGTAAGCGGTGACGAACCCGTCGAATACCGCGGACATGTTCCAGCGCGCTCAGTGGTTATTCCCGGTACCCTGCCTAAAGAATTTCCTGCGGGTACCTACAACGTTCCATGTGCACTAATCATAGGTAAACGTAAAGAAAGTACAGACAAGAAAACTTCCTTAAACGACGCACTAAGAACGCACAACGTCGCTGTGTAATGCCCACCAAGATTTCCGTCATCATACTCACCTTCAATGAAGTAGACATCCTACCGAGGTCCTTGCCGAGTGCATTGACCGTTGCGGATGAACTTATTGTTGTCGACAGTGGATCAACCGACGGAACCCAAAGCTTAGCCCAACAGCTTGGTGCTCACAAGGTACTTGAGCATCCCATGGGACTTTGGTCAGATCAACGCAATTGGGCAATGGATCAAGCTTCGAACCATTGGGTGCTTTTCATAGATGCAGATGAAGTTTTAGATGCCACCCTTCAGGAAACGATTCTTAAATGGAAGCACGTCAAACACCATGAGACGAGTTATTTCGGATTGAAACGCATCCACTACTTTATGGGAAGACAAATGCGCTTTTCCGGCTTACAAAGTGATGTGGTTGTCCGATTATTCCATCGCTCACAACGTTATACACCTCGTCAAGTGCACGAACGACTTGATGTAAAAAAACCAAAGCCATTGACGGGCACCCTAGCCCATTACACCTACAAATCTCAAGCACATTGGGACGCCAAGCAACGTTTGTATGCCAAACGAAGTGCGGCCGATTACGCAAATAATACAGGCGATATCAACCTATTTCACACCCTCATAAAACCCACTTTTCGCTTCATTAAACACTTCCTCCTAAGAGGCGGAATCTTGGATGGAAAGGCGGGATTCGCGTACAGCCGATCTATGGCACAAGGAGTGCTTTGGCGCTACCAAGAATTGAAAAAACTCCGTAACTCATGAGCACAGGTCAAACCATCTTTCTAGTCGTATTAATGCTCTTTATTATAGCGGTATACAGCTACAAATGGGCATTACATTTCCAATACCTCCGTGTGAAAAACAAAAAGAAACCGGGCCATTGGTCCGACTATTACCGACGCAACTACCTCTATGCGAAAGACGAGTTATGGTGGAAGGAAAGCATTATGCTATTCCCGCTGCTCTACCCAATTGAACTCACTGGTAAGCCCAATGAGGATCTATGGCTGAGTAAAATCAAACGAACAAACCTCAGTATTTACTTCATCCTAATCGTACTTTTGCTGACAGGGATTTACTTCTCAAAATTGCCCGAACTCCAAGCGTAAACATGGCCGATCACAATTCTTTCATTACCGATCCTATCTTTAAGATTGTAGGCATGGCTGCCGATGATCTGGGACAGGAATGCTATGTCGTAGGAGGTTTCGTTCGAGATAAACTCATGGGACGTCCGATAAAAATGGACTTGGATTTCACGACAGTTGGAAGTGGAATAGAATTGGCCAAAAAAGTGCAAAAAGAACTGAACCCTCGACCTAAGTTGAGCGTATTCAAAAACTTTGGTACTGCGCATATGAATTGGAAAGGTGTTGACCTTGAATTTGTGGGTGCGCGTAAAGAAAGCTACACGAAAAACAGTCGGAACCCTCAGGTAGTTGCAGGATCTCTTCAAGACGATCAAAACAGAAGAGATTTTACGATCAACGCAATGGCCATAGGCCTGAACAAATCAAGCTGGGGCACATTAATAGATCCTTTTGGAGGCGTACAAGATCTTGATAAGAAGCTCCTGCGCACCCCTTTGGAGCCCGATCAAACCTTTGATGACGACCCTTTGCGTATGATGCGTGCCGTTCGCTTCGCAGCGCAATTAAATTTTAAAATCTCTAGTGAAGCGCTTCTAAGTATTCGAAAGAATGCAGCGCGAATTAGTATCGTAGCGCCTGAGCGAACAAGCCAAGAATTCAACAAAATCTTATCCGTCGAAAAACCCAGTTATGGACTCGGTCTATTGTTCACTTCGGGATTATTGAATGAAATACTTCCTGAATTGGTCGCACTGCAGGGTGTTGAAGAAGTGGAAGGACAACTCCACAAGGACAACTTTTACCATACCCTTGAAGTTGTAGACAACCTGAGTCGTACCTCAGAGGATTTATGGCTTCGATGGGCGGCCTTACTGCATGATATTGGAAAGCCTAGAACCAAGAAGTTTATTCAAGGTACGGGATGGACATTCCGGGGTCATGAATTTCTAGGAGGTAAAATGGTTCCTAAACTTTTTAAGCGAATGCACCTTCCAAATGATGCGCGCTTGAAGTTTGTTATTAAAATGGTTCAAATGAGCTCCAGACCAGCTGCTCTTTCAGATGATGCCGTTACAGATAGTGCTTTGCGCCGATTACTTTTTGACGCAGGTGATGATATTGAATCATTAATGTTGTTATGTGAGGCTGATCTAACCACGAAAAACGAAAAGAAGAAGCGTCGTTACCTCCAGAATTTCAAAGTGGTCAGAGCAAAACTCAAAGAGGTCGAAGAGCGAGATCAAATACGCAACTTCCAACCGCCAGTTAGCGGGGAGGAGATTATGGAGAAATATGGCATAGGGCCTTGCCGAGAAATTGGCCAAATAAAGGAAGCCATCAAGGAAGCCATTTTGGAAGGAGAAATTCCAAATGAGCGAATGGCAGCTCTTGAGAAAATGAACGAAATTGCCACCCAATTAGGACTAGTATAGATGGAAGTTTTTCTAAGATTTATTGCCGATACCAAAGAGAATGTCATTCGCGAAGTTCGCATCAAAGGAAGTGCGACTTTAATGGAATTACATGAACGCGCTTTTGCCTCATTTGACCTAAATCCAGGTGAAATGGGCAGCTTTTATCACAGTAATGAAGATTGGGACCAAGGCGATGAAATCCCCATGTTCAGCATGGATGACGATAGTCCAAGCATGGAAAGTCTTACGGTAGCTGAATTTTTCGAAACTACCCCGCACGCTTTGTACGTCTACAACTTTCTTGATATGAACATCTTCTATGTCGAAAAGACGAAGGTCGATGAAGAAGAAGGCTTCGAAGATTTTGTGGTTTTAAACGCCGTAGGGGCACTTGAAAAAAAATCGGAAACTCCCGTTGATGCATTGGCCGGATTAAGCAAGGATCCCACTCAAATGACGGAGGCGGAAATCAACGCGCTTTATGGGCTAGATGATCTCGAAGGAGAAAAAGATCCATTTGCCGATGAGGACTCAGATGAGGACGATTTCGAAGATGAGGGGTATTATTAAAGCCAATCCACAGAAAGCACCCGTTCCACAGGGATGGTAATGTTGCCCTTGAGATAAATGCAGCCACCATAATGCAACCATATGGTAGTTTGTACTTTGAAAATGTGTTGCTCCGTCTGAAATACAATATTCACCTTTTCATGACGGATATTGCCTACATAAGTTGCCGAATGAATTCGTTTGGAACGCTTTTTACGCTCGACCTTTCGTGACAAGACGTCCCCAGCCGGAAACTCAAGCCGAGCCGTCTCCAATCTGCTGATATCAATGGGTTGTTCTGTCATGGTTCTAGTGTAAGTCAGTACTTATAAATTTACGTAATTTGAACCAATTATGAGCACAAACCGCTTACGAGATTCATTCTACACGGTCATTTTTGAAGCGCAAACCCCTGCGGGCAAGGCTTTTGACGTGGCGTTATTCATCACCATAGGCATTAGCGTGATCGCAATCATGCTTGAATCGGTTCCAGGTATAGCCGCTACGCCAGGCGCAATAACTTGGTTTCATGGTATAGAAGTCCTAACTACCGTTTTATTCACCATTGAGTACGTGCTACGGCTTTGGTGCAGTCCCAAGCCCACACACTATGCGAGAAGTTTTTATGGTCTGATCGATTTAATCAGTACCCTGCCCTTTTACTTGGCGCTCCTCTTTCCTGCGACGGGAACACTGGCAATCATTCGAGCCCTGAGATTGCTCCGGGTTTTTCGCGTGCTTAAACTCAGCCGATTCCTAATCGAGGGAAATCTACTTTGGCAAAGTCTAATGCGTTCTTCCCGTAAAATAGGAGTCTTTCTATTTACGGTTGTTCTGCTATGTGTAGTCATGGGAACCATTATGTACACCGTCGAAGGACCGGAACATGGATTCACCTCTATCCCCTTGAGTATTTATTGGGCGATTGTCACCTTAACAACCGTAGGATATGGAGACATTGCACCCGGTACAGTATTGGGCCAATTCATTGCTTCCGCCATAATGATTCTAGGTTATGCGATTATCGCTGTGCCTACCGGTATCGTCACTGTAGATTTAGCCACAAATCCCAAAGAAGCTAAACCCGCTTCAAAAGCTTGTGAAAACTGCGGGCATACCAGCCCTACTCACTTTAACTATTGTCCTGATTGTGGGACAGAATTCGCCTCTAATGTCTAAATACTTATTAAATATTTGCGGGCCCACTGCTGTGGGTAAAACTGGTGTAGCCCTGTATTGGGCAGAAAAGCTCGGTTGCCCAATTCTCTCGACAGATTCCCGCCAATGCTATAGCGAACTTGCCATTGGCTCCGCCCCTCCTTCGCAAGAGGAATTGGACCGAGTTCCGCACTATTTTGTTGGTGACCGCAGCATCCAAGACCCTATTACCGCAGGTGAATTTGAGACCTTTGCACTACAAACTTTGGAAAAATTATTTCAAACGCACGATGTAGTGGTGGCGGTGGGTGGCTCGGGAATGTATATTGACGCCCTACTTCATGGCCTTGACCCCTTACCGACAGACCCGAAAATTAAAGCCGAGTTAGAAAATCGTGCCTCGACGGAAGGACTTGCCGCGTTAAAAACGGAACTGTACCATTTGGATCCCGAACATGCGGCAAAAGTTGATGTCCGCAATCCACGACGCGTTATTCGTGCGCTAGAAGTAATCGCTATAACCGGAAAAAAGTACTCGGACCAACTGAATAATACACCGAAGGAGCGTCCGTTTACAATAGTGAATTGGGTACTGAATATGGACCGTGAAAAACTCTATGAACGCATCAACTCGAGAGTAGAACTGATGATTTCTGCAGGCCTTGAAGAGGAAGCGAGAAAATTGGAACCGCATCAAGAATTGGTCGCCCTACAAACGGTGGGCTACCGTGAGTGGTGGCCTTATTTTGAGGGCTTGTACAATCGCGATCGTACCGTTGAACTCATCCAGCAGTTCAGTCGTCGCTACGCCAAACGACAATTAACTTATTTCAAGCGCTTCGAAAACGCTTTATGGCTCGATCCAAACGACATTAACAGCCAAGAGGAATCTTTGCGCAAAGCGGGGCTTTTGTAGTTATGTACATCAACTTCTTTTCTCCTTACGAACTTGTCACAGGATCCATCTATCTTTTAGGGCAAAAAATCGACGAAGCACTCCGCTCCAAAAGAGCCACACATGCTGCCTATCCCACTATTTGTGTAGGTAATTTTCAAGCCGGAGGTACAGGTAAAACCCCAGCCACTATTTGGGTTGCAAAGGAGTTGAAAGCTTTAGGTTATTCCCCCATTATTCTCATTCGAGGCTATAAAGGTGCACTTAAAAAAAGTACAATTGTTGATCGTAATGATGCCCATACCTACGGGGATGAGGCCCTATTGCATGCGCAGCACTTTCCTACCATAGTGGGCAAGAACCGTCATGAGAGCGCTGAACTTGCCTCGACCATTCCCGGCGAGAATAAAGTATTAGTGATGGACGACGGATTGCAACACTATGAGCTGCTTAAAGATTTTAGTATCGTCTGTCAAAAAAGCCAACGATTTGAATCCGATGGAATGTTACCCGTAGGTCGACTTCGTCAAATCCCCCACACCAACATTGACACAATTCTCTCACAGATTAATGAAGCTGGATACCAGCAGGTAAAATCTTGGAAAGGAATCCCGGAATATACTTTTGAACGAATTACTTCTCTTGTATCTGGAAGCGAGGAGCAAGGCTTGGTGGTTTGTGGTGTTGCGAATCCCGACGATTGCCTGTACCAAATTCAGAAAGCGGGTGGATTCATTGGCGACGAAATGAAGTTCCGCGACCACCACCCCTACAACGCATCAGATCTCACCCGTATCGAACATGCATCGAAGAAATACGAGTACCGCGTGCACTGCACCGCCAAAGATGCAGTAAAGTTGTCACCGCTGATTAAGGCAGAAAACAGCCCTATCAACTTGAGCGTTTGGGATGTTGAAATTCAGCCTGTTGGCAATGTTCAGCCGCTCATCGATGCTATGGTAGCGAAGATTGAAGAAGTGTTTGAAAATCGGACAAATAAACAGGTCTAAAAAGCGTAAATTAGCGCTCTAAATTTCCCTTGGATGTCTAGTATTTACGATACATACGAACCGGTAATTGGTATTGAAGTTCACGTGCAGTTGAGCACGCAGAGCAAGGCGTATTGTGGCGATGCCACTGCCTATGGTGCGTCTCCTAATACACAGGTGAGTCCGATTAGCTTGGGCCATCCTGGCACACTGCCTGTGTTCAATAAGGCAGTGATGAATTACGCCGTGAAGCTCGGAATTGCCTGCGATTGTAAAATTCGTGAGCGCAATGAATTTGCGCGTAAGAACTACTTTTATGCGGATTTACCCAAGGGTTATCAGGTTACTCAAGACACCACACCTATCTGTACGGAGGGATTTGTGCGTATCAAAGATGCTGAGGGTAATGACAAGAAAATCAACCTGACCCGAATCCATATGGAAGAGGATTCAGGTAAAAGTATTCATGATATTGACCCGTTCAATACGCTGGTAGATTTGAACCGCGCCGGTATTCCTCTCTTGGAGATTGTATCGGAGCCAGAAATTAAGAACGGAGAAGAGGCATACAGCTACTTGAGCGAGATCAGAAAATTGGTCCGTTATCTGGAAATTTCGGATGGTAATATGGAAGAGGGTTCACTCCGTGCGGATTTGAACATCTCAGTTCGCAAGAAAGGGACGACCAAATTTGGAACGAAGGTCGAGGTGAAAAACATGAACTCGTTCCGTAACGTACAGAAAGCTATTGACTTTGAAATTATTCGTCAGATTGATTTGATTGAATCGGGCGAAGAAATTCATCAAGAAACCCGTACATACGACGCAGCGAAGAACATCACTATTGGCCTACGTTCAAAGGAAGATGCACACGACTACCGCTACTTCCCAGAGCCTGATTTAGTACCCGTGATGGTGCCACAAAGCTATGTGGACAGCGTGCGTGAGACCATGCCACCCCTGCCCTACGAGCTGTTTGTGAAGTACACGAAAGAATTGGGCCTTAGTGAATATGATGCATTTGTATTGACGGACAGTAAAGCCTTCGCCCTATACTTTGAAGAAGTAATAAAGCATACTTCAAATTACAAGGGTGCCACCAATCTACTTATAGGACCGGTTAAATCGTGGTTGAATGAGCAAAGTGTAGAAATTGAGGAGTTCCCCATTTCGCCTGCTGCTTTAGCTACTATTCAAAATCTAGTCGACGAAGAAAAAATTTCGATCTCTACGGCAACTCAAAAATTGTTCCCTGCCCTACTGGAAGATCCTCAAGCCGATGCGGGTGCGCTGTGCGAGCAAAACGGATGGATTCAACAGGGGGACAGTGACCAGCTGCAAGCATGGGTAGACCAAGCCTTAGCTGCGTATCCTGATAAAATTGAAGAATATCGAGCAGGTAAAAAAGGACTGATCGGGCTCTTTATGGGAGAGGTTATGAAATACAGCCGAGGCAGTGCAGATCCAAAAAAAGCTAGCGCCTTATTACGTGAAAAACTCGATAAATAAGCTCTTATTCTTTGGTTTGCTACTTGGCGGCATTGCCAGCTGTAGTAATCCTGATGAGCACGGAACTTCAATCGCTTTCAATCTTGCGGAGAAAGGTGTGTATTCAGTTCAAATGCGCAATAATTCCGGGGAGTTTGAGATTATTGATACCCTAGAGATTATAGGTAGTGATGTGTTCTCTGTTCGATTTGATACAGCGCGTATTGTCAGCTTTGTACCGCTAGAAGGAGAACTTCCTGTTGTTCACGCAGTTGTGGGCCCTGAATCGAAATCATTATCGATCAGTACGGAAGGATTCATTTCTGGCGATGCTGAAAATAATTGGCTAGGGATTCAGCGTAAAATGCAACTGGACTTAATTGCATTTACGGACAGTTTAGATGCATTGCGTTCGGCATACGCGGATAGCAGCACTTTTAAAGGCATCTCGAGCTTGAATGATGCATTCATATCCTATGGTGATGCCTATCGCCAAATCATTCTTGATACGCTCGCTCAACGCCCCAATTACCTCTCAAATCTTTTAACGGTTTACCACAGAATAGGACAGCAACCCGTTCTCGACTATGAAGTTGATCGTGCCATTCTGCAAAACGTATATACACAATTGAGTGCCAAATATCCCGGCAGTCCAGATGTCATCACTTTTGCAATGTGGTTAGCGAAGTATGAGGAAATGGTCAATTTCACGCGCAAAGTACAAGAGGCCGCATTAAAATTTCAACCCGGCCATCCGTTCCCTGAACTCACGCTGGAAACCCCGCAAGGCCAGGAAATGCGCATAAAAAAGATGAGTCTCGAAAACAACGTCATAGCAGTTTGGGCTTCTTGGTGTACAGGATGCCGGAATGAACTTATAGCTACCAAAAAGCGAGGAGAAAAGGAAAATTGGATTTACCTAAGTGTAGATGGGCTTCCTTCCCAAAGAAGTCCGTTGGCCGATTGGTACAATGCCATCAAGTCCGATGAACTCGGCGGAATACATCTCAGCGACCTCAAAGGAGGCCGCAGCGCTATCATCAGTGCACTAGGCATTGAAGGATTGCCCGTTTATTTCAAGGTAGAAAACGGCATCATTACGCAGCGCCTTGCTTCAACGGAAGGATTAAATTAATTGGCTTTCGCTTCAAGGACGAGACGAATGTGCGCCAAATGGTGCTGGCAATGCCACGCATATAATTGGACACTCTCCTTCATGGAGTACAATTTCGCATCCTCCATGTGGTAATAGGACTTCTCCCACCCCATCTCTGTCACGCCATTGAGGAAGCTTACCCATTTCTCATGCAGGCTTGCCAAAAGAATCACACTCAAAAAAGGATCGGTAGAATAATCTGGCAACACTGCAAAGAGATTTTGGGGGTAGCCAGGAACCTTCGGAGGCTCAGCAGATGTCACCGCTAAACGCTGTCTATTAAAGCCATTCATATGCGAATCGGCTAAATGATGAACTACCTGACGTACAGTCCAACCACCTTCTCTATACGGTGTATCCCACTGTTCATCCGTTAAAACTTTGGCGAACTCCATCAATTGCTTAGGCATACGGCCAATAACAGCGATGCACCCTTCAATACGGGCATCCTCAGGATTCGCTTCGATTGTAGGTTTCCCTATGGGGTACTTTAAAAACTCTATATCCATCCCACAAAAATAGGAACAAAAAAAGGCCCCGCCGTGGGCGGGGCCTTAGTATTCGAATCTTTATTAGCGCTCTTATTGAGCGATCAACAAGCGAGTGTAGCTTGACGGTACAGACTTCACACCTACGATGTACAATCCGTTACCTAACGTGCTTACGTTAAGCGCTATACGCTGCACACCACTTTGTGAAGCTTGGTACTCAGCAGTTCGTACTACACGACCGTTCATATCAAGTATTTCAATGCTGTGATTGCCCGCAGTAAGATTCAATTCTAAGGTTGTTTCATCAACTGCAGGGTTCGGGAACAACTTCATCGTTGACGCTTGACCACCTTCTAAATCACGCTCTGTAATGTTCAAAGGACGCGTCGTTTGAAGCGTAGTAGTCTGGAACGTACCGCGACCGAAAGTACCGGCAAAAATATCACCCTCCATGACATCCATATCATCCGTTGAGCTCTTGTGCGTTCTAAACTGCTTCAATGTGAAGACTGGTACGCGAGCTAGACCGCTGTTATCAGCGCCCCATTGAGGCTGAGTAGTATTGATGTTTTGAGTAGAGAAAATACCGAATTCTGTACCAATGATGGCATAGTTCGAGTTGCCCTTATCAAAGGTTGCAGAATATACTGGGAAGTTACCCAAGTTGCCGTCCTTAACTACGAAAGTTGGTGAAGCACTGGTCGCATTCGACGAGTAGTAAACGAAGTTGGTGTTTCCGTAGTTACCGAGGGTTACCAATACACGATCGTTATCGTTTGGATCTACTGCAATGCTGGTGACGTTTCGGCCCATATAATTATCTACAAGGTCTACCGTAACAGCGGTAGCACCGCTATCTAAGTCTGCAGTTGCATAAGAACGGGCTCCTTGCAAACCTGATATTCTGTACAAACGTCCTGAACTTGTTCCCGCCCAGATGTAGTTTCCATCCGCACTAACTTCCAATGCTTGAACAGTACCTGTTATACTCGCAAGCTTCCACCATTCTGGTGTTTGCATGAAGTCTAATGCACCACGTGTCATCCAAACAGATCCACTAAAACCAACAACAAACATGCTGCTGACTGGATCTTGAATGATGATGCTATCTCCCATTGCCATAGCATTTGGAAGCGCATACTTGAATGGCAAGCCATTGGTGTTAGAACCGGCAACAATCTCAGCACCTGCATCGTAGCTCAAATCTACCTTCGCGATAATTTCAGCGGCAGGGCTTGAGTTGAACACAACAGTGAATTCACCTGTAGAAGCGTTGAAGTTTCCTGTTCCGTCTCCGCTTAAATTACCACTAGCATCGCTGGTCACAAGCATATTTCCACTTTGGACCATGAATGTGGCTGCTACCATATTTGCAGATGCCTGCATAGGAACAATTTTAGACACAAAAGTATCTTGACCCGCATTGGCAAATCCTAAAGAACGTACCGCCTGTTCTACTTTGAATTGAACAGAATCTTCGCTCAAGGCATCCGCACTGTTTTCATACAAATAGAATGGAGTCATCCAAGATCCAATGGCCTGTCCAACGCGTGCATCCCAGAAAGATGAAAACGATTGTCCTTTATTCTCGCTACGACCAATACGGCCTTGTTGGTATTCCGTGAAGTATATTTTTGGCACCAACCAAGAGATAGCGGAATAACCACCGTCACCTGAGAAACCATCAACTGCGCCTAAAGAACGGCCCTCATTTGGCGTATTCCCTGAACCGTCCATTACGAAACTACCGTTATCTTGTGTACCACCAATGACATAGCGATCTTCTGAAATACCAATGTTGTAGAACTGGGTTGTCGCGTAGTTTTTATTTAGTGTTTGCCAAGTCTCTCCAGCGTTATTTGAGAAGTAAATACCTCCATCATTGACCATGTATACTTTAGAGCTATCCGTTGGATGCCAAACGACATCATGGTTATCAGAGTGGATATTGTAAGGACCAAAACCATTCACCTGGTTCCATCCTTGACCTTGCTCCCATTCCCAAACTGTAATACCACCTACGATAACGCGGTTTTTATTGCTTGGATCTACACCAACTGCCAAGTCATATTCGCCCTGACATTGTGAACTACAAAACGGATCAAAATAAGTGGATTTTTGTCCGATTTTGGTCCAAGTTGTTCCTCCATTTGTAGTACGGTACACACCAGCCAAAGCATTTCCAGATGTGATTTGTACAACGTATACGTAATCTGCATCATCAGCAGCTGAAGCGAACATGATACGACCTCCACTTCGTGGAAGACCGGTAGAACCTGCACTTGATTTAGAAATTTCAACCCAAGTAGAGCCTCCATCTGTGGTTTTCATAATTCGACCACCCAAGGTACCCCAAACGTTGCCACCGGCGTCCATGTGAATATCCCAACATGTTCCGTTAGAACCAATCTGACCTTGTAACGGGTTGGTCCACGTTGTACCACCATCGTTCGTCATGCGAATTCCCGAAGAAGTCGCAGCATATACCTTGTCATTATTGTTTGGATCACAAACTAGCGCCCCCACTGAACTCAAAGAAGAGGTACTTGATAATTGCGTGAAATCATTATCTGTTGCGCCTTTCTTGAAGATACCAGCACCTGGGAAACCAGAAGATGTTGATGCACCGTAACCTGTGGTCCAAGTATTGTACAAGCCCTCACCTGTTCCGTAGTATACGTCACCATTTTTGCTGTAGGCAACAGTCATGACGGCCAAATTTTCTTGGTCTGGATTCACTTCCAACCAAGAAAGACCTCCATTATTGGAGAAATACAAACCACCACTAACGGAACCTACATACATTTCTGACGGGTTAGCTGGGTTGATTGCAAGGCCACGTGTACGACCACCACGGTTATTGGGTCCGCGTTCTCCCCAAGACAAACCGATCGAACTTTCAGGCATGTTCTCCAAGCTCTCAATAGCGCTTTGGATATCTTCCTGAGTGATTTCTCCGGTAATTTGGTTTGCACGCAAACTATGCAAGTAGGCAGCAGCTCCAGCAGCACTTTGTTCTTCCACTACTCGAGGAGTATACTGCGCTTCTTTTGGAAGCAATGCAATTGTGGCGGCGGCTAAAACTGTACCCGCGAGGGCAAATCGTAATCCTTGTTTCATATGTGTGATTAACTCTGTTTTCTTAAAGGTTTAAAAATAGGGCGTAGCATTCATTACCGCAAGGCCTAAGCAATGTGCTTTTCGGCGTGATATGAACTGCGTACTAATGGTCCACTTTCAACAAATCTGAAGCCCATTTCCAGTCCAATTACTTCAAGTTCCTTGAAAACTTCCGGAGTAATAAACTCAACCACAGGCAAATGACGTTTTGTTGGCTGAAGGTATTGACCCAGTGTAATTATATCGACGTTCGCCTCACGCAATTCGCGCATGGCATCGATCACCTCTTCTTTGGTTTCACCTAGTCCGAGCATGATGCCACTTTTTGTGCGGTGAATGCCCTGATCTTTGAGATATTTCAATACCATCAATGAGCGATCAAATTGAGCTTGAATACGCACTTTACGAGTAAGGCGTCGAACGGTCTCCATGTTGTGGCTGACGATCTCAGGATTTGCTTCGATAATTCGGTCCACGTTGTGCAACTCGCCCTTGAAGTCAGGAATGAGGGTTTCCATCGTAGTTTCCGGACTAATCCTGCGGATGGCACGAACCGTTTCGGCCCAAATGATCGAACCACCATCGGCCAAGTCGTCTCGATCCACCGAAGTCAATACTGCATGTTTGATCTTCATGAGTTTCACACTGCGAGCAACCTTTTCAGGTTCTTCCCAGTCTACAGAATTTGGACGTCCTGTTGCAACATTGCAAAAACCACATGAACGTGTACAAATATTACCCAAGATCATAAAGGTAGCAGTACCCGCACCCCAACATTCACCCATGTTAGGACAATGACCACTCTCACAGATGGTGTGCAGCTTGTACTTATCAACGAGCCCGCGCACTTGTTTGTAATTCTCCCCAGTAGGCAGTTTTACACGCAACCATTTCGGCTTTTGGACGCGCTCTTTTGAGATCTTTTCAGCAGTATTTGTAGGATTGTCAACCATATCAAATTAACGCCCTAAGACGTTTTTAGTTCTCTATTTTGTGTGTTTTTCGCCACGATTCTACCGTATCCTCATTGACCTGATGGTGTGAGCAATGTGCAACCACTTTACCCTCTTGAAGCATAATAAGTTGTGGACTTTCATGCCAAATATTCAATTCCTCTGCAAGGGCTAATGAGATAGGCCGCTGTCCTACGACATCGATATAAATCCATTGTTCATCGCCTCCAGGAACCACAGTCAACAAGCGCTTCATTGCGAATAAACTCACACTACAGCGTGTACTGTGCTTGTATATAAAGGTGGTCCCTTTAAAACGCAGAATACCCGCAACTTCCTCGAAAGACTGCGGGTGTACAAACGGAAATTCCGTGCCGGAGCCCGGTTTATTATCCCTGTTGCGCTGGAACCTCAACATAAGAGTACGAAGGGCATTTTTCTGCCGTTCCACATGAAGAGAGCGCTAAAAATGCGGCTGCAATTACAACCAATGTCAAAACTTTTTTCATCATCAAGACGATTGAGAATCGTTATTTTGCGTGTTGTAAAAGTAACGCACAAGAGCCAAAGTTGTTGCCAAATGTCCACATTCCTTTCCACAATCGAAATTCCACATTGGCAAGCGTTCTTTGATGCCGAGCAAAAAAAGGAATATTGGCAGGAATTAATGGGCCAATTATTCCAAGAGTCCCATGACTTTACCATCTACCCGCCCAAGCAAAGAATCTTCGCTGCTTTTGAATACACGCAGCCTAAGCACTGCAAGTGCATAATCCTCGGTCAGGACCCCTACCATGGACCCAATCAGGCAAATGGTCTTGCTTTCAGCGTTGAAGCAAATCAAAAGATCCCTCCTTCACTACGGAACATTTTCAAAGAGTATCAGGACGACCTTGGCTTTAACGCGCCGGCCAATGGAGATTTGAGCGCCTGGGCGCGCGAGGGGGTTTTTCTGTTAAATACGGCGCTCACCGTTCGCCAAGGAGAAGCGGGGTCTCACAAGCACTTGGGATGGGAAGAATTTGTAGGCAATAGTGTAGATTTTATACTAACGAATACTCCTTCAGTAGGCTTTATCTGTTTTGGAAATCCGGCATTAAAATTGGCGGAAAAACTAGTTCATCGCAACCCCGCTTTCGCTGGAAACATAGTACATACACCACATCCTTCTCCCTTAAGCGCCTATAGAGGATTCTTTGGCTCGAAGCCCTTCACAACTTTTAATAATAAACAAGCTGAAAAGGGCCTAGAAAGTGTAAATTGGGAATTGCCTTCTTCAGCACAAAAGACATTGTTTTAAACTGAATATCAGCACCATAAGATTCATGACTGAGTATATCTTCCCCGTATTGAACCTGCTTCTGTTCGCGTATTTGATTGTTCGAATGCGCAGCAATGGACAATCGGCCACGAATGGCACCAGTAACGAACTGCCAAAATGGGCTGAAGATCAAATCTCCGAATCAAAATCCATCATCGCGGAATTGAATGCTTCTTTGAAGGCTGTTCAAGAAGAACTAAATGGATTGCAAATTCAATCGGCTACGGAAAAAGCTACTCTAGAAAGTGCCCTGCTAAGCGCTCGCGAAAAACTTGAAAGTGTAGAAGCAATGCACGCGCAACAAAAAGCAGAGGAAGAGAAGTCTAAAGAGGCCATGAAAAATGAGTTTAAGGTCTTAGCCGAATCCATTTTAGAGGAAAAGAAAAAACAATTCAAGACTACCAACTCCGAAGAACTCGATAAACTCTTAGCCCCATTCAAACAAAAGCTTGAGGACTTCGAGAAAACCGTAAAGGATAACCATGAAAAGGAGGTGAAATCCACTTCCGCGCTAATGGAAAACATCAAGTCGCTCAAAGACATGAACGACAAACTCTCTGAGGAAGCAAGCAGCTTGGCAAAAGCTTTGAGAGGCGACAATAAGAAACAAGGAAATTGGGGTGAGTTCGTTTTGGAGCGCGCATTGGAGATGAGCGGGCTGCAGAAAGACAAGGAATATTTCGTTCAAAACAGTGAAACGACTGATGAGGGCCGACGTCTTCAGCCGGATGTCATCATACAGTTACCTGGCAACAAGAAGATTATCATTGACTCCAAAGTTTCATTGGTGGCATGGGACAATTTCATCAATGCTGAAAACGAGGATGATGCAGTTCTCAACATGAAGGCGTTGTCCGCGAGTGTTCAATCGCACATAAAGAACTTGAGTGATAAAGACTACCCGCAGCTTTATGGCGGCGACACGCCGGAGTTTGTGCTGCTTTTCATACCTATCGAGGCGGCCTTCATGGAAGTAACCAAATACGATCAAGCACTCTACGAATATGCGTTCTCGAGAAAAATCATTGTAGTGAGTACTTCAACCCTGCTCGCCACTTTGAAGACCATTGCCATGGCATGGCGTCAAGAGAAGCAGACTAAGAATGTTATGGAGATCGCTGAAGCCGGAGGTAAGTTGTATGATAAGTTTGTAGGACTCAGCGAGGACTTAAAAAAACTCGGCACCCAATTCCAGACTGCTCAGAATACCTACCAAGACACCATGAATAAAATGATGGATGGACGCGGTAATTTGATAACGCAGGTGGAAAAGCTCAAGAAATTGGGCAGTAAAACAAAAAAAGAATTAGATAACCGCATGGTCGACAGAGCCGAATTAGGTGAATTTTCAGACCGTCAAATTGAAGAGCAATCTTCAGAAGAATAATATGGCAAACGACCAACTTATTTATGGGCTTCGCCCCATCCTACAGGCTATACAAGACGAGCAAGCACTAGGGAATGTATTCCTTCAAAAAGGCTTGGGGGGTTCTCTTTACACGCAACTTGAAGGAGTATTGCGTGCCGCAGGCATTTCTCCAAAATACGTGCCCGTCGAAAAATTAAATCGCCTTACAGCCGGTAACCACCAAGGTGCCGTGGCCTACCTAAGTCCGATTGAATTTGCCGATCTTGAAAGTACTATCATGGCTGTTATAGACGCAGGGCGAAAGCCGCTAGTGCTCGCTCTTGATCGAATCACTGACGTTCGAAATTTTGGAGCAATTGCACGGACAGCAGAGAGTGCAGGAGTTGATGCCATAGTCATTCCTAGAAATGATAGCGCTCCAGTAAATGCCGATGCTATTCGCACCTCAACCGGAGCCCTGTTAGAGCTGCCTGTTTGTAAGGTGGGACATATGAAGGATGCCGTATTCCTCGCTCAGAGTCTAGGCTTGAAAATTATTGCTGGTACGGAAAAATCGGAGGAAAATATCTATAGCGCCCCCTTCAGTGAGGGCTGTATGTTGATCATGGGTAACGAGGAAACAGGCGTTCACAAAAGCCTATTGCAATTGGCCGATCATAAAGCGAAGATTCCTATGTTGGGCACCATCAACAGCCTAAATGTGAGTGTAGCCACAGGGATTTTATTGTACGAAGCCGTAAGACAAAGACAATGATGAAAAGAATTGGACTCCTAGCACTACTCCTCCTAAGCGTTGGCGCCAAGGGCCAATTCAATTGTCAATCAACCAAACATGCGCCGGCCAGCATGCAAATGACCGCGCCCATTGATTACAACTCGCGTTCGGATACAGCAGACCTAGCAGAACTTGATCTGTACATAAACACTACAGATTTTGCGAATAAACAACTCACTGGGGTTGCTCGATATCAAATAGGCTGTGAGATAAATTTCAACTCGCTCCGTTTTGACTTAATTGGCTACACCGTAGATAGCGTTGTAAGCCCCACCGGCCCCTTAAACTTTACACAAACCGCAAATCACGTCACCGTTCATCAAAGCGCTTATGCTGGTGCAATCCTTCATTGGACTTTTTATTATCACGGTACCACAACTAAGGACGCTAGCGGCTGGGGAGGCATTCACCACGATGGCGCTTACCAATACAACCTTGGAGTGGGCTTTGCGGCGAATCCTCACGTCTATGGGCGTAGCTTGTTTCCATGTTTTGACAATTTCCGGGAGAAATGCACAGTTGAAGAAATGCATATCACAACGCTTCCAGGAAAGGTTGGTGTTAGCAATGGAATATTCGACCGGGTAGACACCCTGAGCAATGGCAATCTTACTTGGGTTTGGAAGGGTAATGCCCCCCTTCGCTCCTATCTGGTCAGTTTAGCCGTCTCCGATTATCATAAACAAAGTTGGACTCACGCCGGAGAGACTTTCGAGTTATACGGACGCGCTCAGGACACCGCCAACATGACCGCGGGCTTCGTGCACCTCAATGATATCTACGATGCCTTTGTGGAAGAGTTTGGCCCCTATGTCTTTGAGAAAGTGGGCTATGCCATGACCATTACCGGAGCCATGGAGCATGCAGGAATGATTCATTTACCACGAACACTTGCAAACGCCAATTTAAGTGGTGAAGATATCATCGCCCATGAGTTGGCTCATATGTGGTTTGGAAACGCTGTGACAACAGAAACTGCCGAAGACATGTGGATCAACGAAGGCTTTGCAGAATTCGGCTCACACTTCTATGAGGAGAAGGTTTATGGACGTCCGCAATACGTTAATACCGTACAAAACAACCAAGCACTCGTACTGAAACAAGCGGCACAAAGCGATGGTGGTCACTTGGCTCTAAGCGGTGTCAATCAAAATCAAACCTACGGCACGCACACCTATCAAAAAGGCGCCATGGTTGCCCACAATTTGAGAGAATTTCTAGGCGATAGCCTTTTCAGCCATGCGGTAAAACAGCTCATTGCCACCAACACATTTGGCAACTACAACGCGAACACCTTCAAAGAGTCCTTTGAGAATTCCACGGGGGTAGATTTGGACGATTTTTGGAACGATTGGATATACAATCCTGGCTATCACGGGGTACATGCAGAGCTCACCTATGGGAATAATGCGAATTGGGCCTCCAACCAAAAAAGCGTTCGACTACACCACCTCTCAGCCCATCTACCCAGCACTTATGGCCCTTCTCAAAACACCACCCCGGTCAACATCTATAAACACAGCTACAACAACGGCTACCTCGGTAAGGTGAACCTTGGCACTTCTGAGAATTTTCCGGCCACTTCTACCAATGGCACTTATTATACAGGTCAGGTTGACCTTGGCGCAGGAAGTGATTATTGGATTTCCGTGAATGATAGTGCCGAAAGTCTGGGGACCTCGGTATACGATTCCTTCAAATGGTCAGATTTGAACGGCACCACCACCCTGCCAAGAACTGGTGTAAAAATCACCCCTTCATCTTCGAATAATGGACTTCATGGTACCTTTTATGTTTGGCACCATATCGTGGAAGGAATGCACCCCGATGGCATCAATACTAGTAAGGACCATGTCTACTTCATCGGTTACGAAGGCGCGCATGATCCACCGGTTTCGTTGAATACTGCTCTTCCTTTCGAGGTTACCCTTCAGTACAACACCAATGCAAGCAATGGAGGCCTTGATAGTGATCTGAGTGGTCAACCTGGAAATAAAATGACCGTAGGTGAAAGCCCGTTTATGAGCTGGATGACAGGTTCTGTGATGAGTAATGTGAACAATCAAACCTTAGGAAACTTCGGAATTGGCAACCTCACTTTCACGCCTCAGCATTTAGCGCGCTACTACTTCATCATGAATTCGTCGAACATTGGAATGGAAGAGCAAAATGGAAATGGCTTAAAGCTTTACCCAAACCCCAGCGAGGGACGATTAAAAATTGAAACCAATCTTGGCTCAACTCAGTTGCAATACGAAATCAGCGACATGAGTGGCAAGTTGGTAGATCATGGTTCCTTAGACCATACAAATGGGACCAGTGAGCTATCACTCGACCATGAGATGAGCAAGGGCACTTATCTATTCACCTGCGAGGCAGGAAGCGCAAAGTTCAGCCTGCGATAAGACCTACTTCAAGACGAGCATTATGGGACAGTGGTCGCTACCCATCACCTCGTTCAAGATTTGTGAATCTTGCACTCGATCCATGAATCCTGCACTGACCATGAAATAATCCAAGCGCCAGCCCACGTTTTTAGAGCGAGCACCGCCGCGGTAACTCCACCAGCTGTACTTCACCGTATCCGGATACAACGAACGAAACGTATCCACAAAACCGGCTTCAATCATCGTTGTCATACCGTCGATTTCCGCTTGTGTATAACCAGGAGTCTTGTTGTAATTCGATTTTGGATTCTTCAAGTCAATTTCCTGGTGTGCCACATTCAAATCGCCACAAACTACCACAGGCTTTTTCTCCTCTAACTTCTTTAAGTACGCCAAGAATGCCACGTCCCATTCCTGGGTGCGGTAATCCAAACGCTTGAGTCCTGAACTTGAATTTGGTACATAGGTGGTCACGTAGTAGAAATCCTCGTATTCCGCGGTAATGGCACGACCTTCGTTATCGTGCTCGGCAATGCCAATACCCATCGTCACCGACAATGGCTCTACTTTAGATAGAATCGCCGTACCGCTGTAGCCCTTCTTCTCCGCGCTAAACGCATAGATATGATAGCCTTTCAACTCCGCCAAGGCTTCGGCCACCTGTTCCGGTGTGGCCTTGGTCTCCTGCAATCCCACGACATCGCAGTCCAATTCGTGCAGGTCTTCAATTAAAGTTTTTCCAGCAGCGGCACGTACGCCATTGACATTAAACGAGAGTAATTTCATTTACATATTTCTTCTATACTGTCCGCCAACTTCGAACAATGCATTGGTAATCTGTCCCAGTGAACAATGCTTCGCCGCCTCCATCAAAACTTCGAAAATATTGTCGTTTTGAATGGCCGCCAATTGTAGCTTTTCAAGTCCCTCCTGCCAATGATCAATTTTAGCTTTATGCAGCGCTTCGAGCATTGTAATCTGGTATTCCTTCTCTTCTACGGTCGCTCTTATCACCTCGGCAGGAACAATGGTCGGAGATCCTTTTTTATTCAAGAATGTATTCACTCCAATAATCGGGAACTCTCCCGTATGCTTGAGCATCTCATAGTGCAGGCTCTCCTCTTGAATCTTACCGCGCTGGTACATGGTCTCCATCGCACCCAACACACCACCGCGCTCGGTGATACGATCAAACTCTAAGAGGACTGCGGACTCAACAAGATCCGTCAACTCTTCGATAATAAACGCTCCCTGAATAGGATTCTCATTCTTCGCCAAGCCCAATTCCTTATTGATAATCAACTGAATTGCCATGGCGCGACGAACACTTTCCTCTGTAGGCGTAGTAATCGCTTCGTCGTAGGCATTCGTGTGTAGCGAATTACAGTTGTCGTAAATCGCATACAATGCCTGCAGTGTCGTACGGATATCGTTGAAATCAATCTCTTGGGCATGCAAGCTGCGGCCGGAAGTCTGGATATGGTACTTCAACATCTGAGAACGCGCATCCGCCCCATATTTATTCTTCATGGCGTTGGCCCAAATACGTCGAGCAACACGGCCAATAACCGCATATTCTGGGTCAATTCCATTAGAGAAGAAGAAACTCAAGTTTGGTGCAAACTTGTTTATGTCCATTCCACGGCTCAAGTAGTACTCCACGTAGGTAAATCCATTGGCCAAGGTAAAGGCCAGCTGGGTGATAGGATTTGCGCCAGCCTCCGCAATGTGGTACCCAGAGATACTAACACTGTAGAAGTTGCGTACCTGCCAATCTATAAAGTAGCTCTGCACATCTCCCATCAATCGCAAGGCAAATTCAGTAGAGAAAATACAGGTATTCTGCGCTTGATCTTCCTTGAGGATGTCTGCCTGAACCGTCCCACGAACCGTGTTCAAGGTCTTTGCCTTGATCTCACCGTAGGTTTTGGCATCAAGGACTTCATCACCGGTTACCCCGAGAAGAAGTAATCCAAGGCCATCATTACCTTCTGGCAAATCCCCCTGGTAAGCCGGACGGGCAATTCCTCGGTCATCATACTTGGACTTCTTAATGGCCTCAACCTTACTTTCTAGGCCGTTTTCCTTTATATACAACTCACACTCTTGGTCTATTGCTGCATTCATGAAATAGGCGAGCAACATTGGTGCAGGGCCATTGATGGTCATTGAAACCGAGGTGGTCGGGTTGGTAAGTCGGAATCCACTGTAGAGCTTCTTCGCATCGTCCAAACAACAGATGCTGACCCCTGCATTACCAATTTTACCATAGATGTCTGGACGGCGGTCGGGATCATTACCATACAACGTCACACTATCGAATGCCGTTGAAAGTCTTTTGGCTGGCATTCCCAAACTCACGTAATGGAAACGCTTGTTGGTTCGTTCCGGTCCGCCTTCTCCAGCGAACATGCGCGTCGGATCCTCCCCTTCGCGCTTAAACGGGTAAATTCCCGCTGTATACGGGTATTCACCTGGAACATTCTCCAATAACAACCAACGCAGAATATCTCCCCAGCTACGGTACTTCGGAAGTGCTACCTTCGGGATCTGCGTATTTGACAGGCTTTGGCTGTGCGTCTTTATATTGATGTCTTTTCCGCGAACTTGGAACGTATATACAGGATCATTGTAGCGCTTAACAGTTTGCTCCCATTGCTGAAGTTTTTCCCAATTGTGCGGATCCAAATCCATTTTGATCCGGTCAAAACTCGCTTGCAACTGATTCTTTAGTTCCTGATCATCGAGCGTTTCAATGGAACGGTGCAATGCGTACAATTTGTCTGCCACCTCAATCTGTGCGGAAATCTTCTCACGGTGAATTCGATGACTTTCAGAAATCTCACTTAAGTATCGCGTGCGCTTCGGAGGAATAATGAAAATCTTTTCACTCATCTCGCCAGTAATCGTGAATGTACTTTCAAAGCCAGCGTTGGCCTTGGTATTTAACATTTCAATAATGGCTTTATATAGCGAGTTGGTTCCCGGATCATTAAACTGGCTAGCGATGGTTCCAAAAACAGGCATGCTTTCCGGATCTGCCTCCCACAAATTGTGGTTGCGCTGGTATTGTTTCTTCACATCACGCAAGGCATCCAAGGCACCGCGTTTGTCAAATTTGTTTAAAGCGATGAGGTCCGCAAAATCCAGCATGTCAATCTTCTCGAGCTGCGTAGCAGCGCCGTATTCCGGCGTCATCACGTACAAGCTCGCATCGCTGTGATCTAAAATCTCTGTATCGCTTTGACCAATTCCAGAAGTTTCCAAAATGATCAAATCAAACCCGGCCACTTTTAAAATATCGAGGGCATTTTGAACATGCGCACTCAGTGCTAGGTTTGCCTGTCTAGTAGCCAGGGAACGCATGAACACATTGCCGTGCTTGATGGCGTTCATACGTATGCGGTCCCCCAATAATGCACCACCCGTCTTACGCTTGGAAGGATCGACAGAAACTACTGCCAATCGCTTCTCAGGGAAGTCCATTGTAAATCGGCGCACCAATTCGTCCACCATAGAACTCTTGCCCGCACCCCCTGTTCCGGTAATCCCCAAAATTGGAGTAGCGATCGCTTTCGCTTTGTCAGCAACCGCCAATAACGCGTCGTTATGTACGTCCCCACAATTCTCAGCCGCAGAGATCCATCGCGCAATGATGGGTGCAGAAGCTCCTGATAAATCGTCTAAAGGACAAGGCAAGCTTTCGCCTACGAGAAAATCGGACCGTTCAACCAAATCATTGATCATGCCTTGAAGCCCCATTTTACGGCCATCATCTGGGTGGTAGAGTCTCGTTATACCATACGCATGGAGTTCATCAATCTCTTCTGGCAAGATGGTTCCACCTCCGCCGCCAAAGATTTTAATGTGACCTGCCCCTTTTTCTTGCAATAGGTCATACATGTACTTGAAATACTCAATATGCCCACCTTGGTAAGAGGTCATGGCTATGGCATTGGCATCTTCTTGAATGGCAGTATTTACAACTTCCTCAACGGAACGGTCATGACCTAGATGAATGACTTCACAGCCAGTGCTTTGAATGATGCGACGCATGATGTTAATGGCGGCGTCGTGACCATCAAACAATGATGCTGCGGTAACAATCCGAACCTTGTGCTTTGGTACGTATGGTGCGGGGTTCTCCATAATTCTGTGATGTATTTAGGACCCTAAAGATAATGCAGAATTGGCCAATGAATCCTTTCGTTATCTTTACAGCAAACCCGACAATATGCAACCACTTCGTTCACTCCTTTTTTACGTTCCTATACTCCTGGTTTTCATTGTAGATCCGTCAAGTCAAGACATTGGACTATGGGTCCGATTCACTTCCGCCTCGGCTGCAGCGCTGGTCGGAATCTACCTCTATCGGAATGAAATGAAAAGCGGGTTCACGACCATTTCTTTAATGGCGTTGGCGCTGGTTCTTTCGGTGGTGAAAATTGGTCAGGTATCCGCAGCAAGTGAACTCTATGGATTCGTTGCACGCATGTCCTTCCTTGCGGCATGGATACTCATCGCCAAAGCTGCCTTCGAAAAGAACAAGACCTCTGCCCTTCAAGCCTTGGGGATGGGGAGTCAAATTGCCTTGACCATTGCGACGTTAAGTATACTTCCGTCACTCGCAGAGGCCTACCAAGAAAACAACATTTATTTAGCGAACGGCCCGTTGTTTACTCATAAAAATTATGCAGCAGCGACATTATTAATTTTATTGCCCATGGCTTTCTTGGGAAAATTTGATGGGAAGGCAGGTAAATGGGTTCAAATTTTGTCTATCGCCCTAGCAGGAATTGCAATCTTGCTTTTGCGAACGCGCGGTGTGTGGCTTGGCGGAATCGCAATGTCCGTAGTAGCGACCATTCATTATGTGATTCAAGGAAATACCAAACTTCGAAACCAAGGCTTACTAGCTCTTGGGGTACTCGCAGTGGGAATTGGCGTTGCAATTGCCGCCGGAGGAAGTGAGAAAATATTCAACAGCGACACCATTCAAAGCCGATTGCACTATTGGAATGCCTCGTGGGAAATGTTTATGGACAAACCAATCAGCGGTGTAGGTGGTGGCCAATGGAAAATAGAATATCCAGCCCAAGGCCTCAAGGGTACCAATGAAAGTGTCATGAACGGCGTGACCAACATTCTCCGCCCCCATAATGATGTGCTATGGATGCTCAGTGAAACGGGAATATTCGGAGGTACGCTATTCGTGTTGATTATGGTTTTAGGATTTTGGCAAAACTTCAAATCGAATGGTAATATCTACATGGCTCTGGTTGTGGTTGGATTCGCCGTTTACGGTTTTGGAGAATTTCCGCTCGAGCGCGCCTCTATGCTCTGGCCCTTAGCCATTGCATTGGGATTTGCATCAACGACCTTAAAGCCGCTCGTGAATAGCCCAACAAATGCCGTAGTTACAGGCGTTCTAATCACCTTCTCACTGGTGGTCAGTGCCAGTCGGATGATGAGTGAGCGCGAAGCAAAGCAATCGCTAGACGGCTATATGACGAGAAACGCACGTCTCATGCAAACCAATGCAGAATCCGCCCAAAGTGTTTTCTTTGAAATGGATATCTACAATAATCCTATGGCCTATTTCGAGGGGCTAGGGATCTTGAGTGCGAGCGGCAATCAACCTACACAGCGTGATGTTAACAAAGCTCAAGAAGCCTTTGAAAATGCGCTTGAAATTCATCCCAATCACATGCTCAGCTTGAACCAATTGGCAAGTATCCATCGAATGAAAGGGGAATTGAACGAAGCTGCAACGCTTTATGATCGTGTTTTAGAAATGAGCCCAAGGAATACAACGGCAGCATTGAAACAAATTGAAGTGAAGCGTTCCATGGGTGATATCTATGGTGCCTTAGATGCCTTGAAAATGATTAGTCCTAAATACAACCCTGCAAATCTCAGTGGATTAGGACCAGAGTCAACCAAAACATTACGTGCTTTCGCGAAACAAAGTGAAGTGCGCCCGAGCATGCGAACATTGCACCAAAACCTTCAAGGCACACCTCCTTCAAAAATGTGGGAAGTATGGACAAAATGGCGTAATCGTTAAATAAAAAATAATTTTTTGCGTATTCTTTTGATTTCTATATAAAAATTATAGATTTACATTATGCAATCGACATTTAATCATACAGCCAATAATATGAACCGCATTTACGTGTGGAAATGGGTTGTTATGGAACAAATTGAAGGCATAAGAAAATAGACAACAACCCATAATTAGAATATTGCTTAGAGCGCCTTCACACGAAGGCGCTCTTTTTTTTTACCCTTGGAATGAAAAACTTCATCAACGTAGTACGTAAATCTGGCCCAATCAAAACTAGAAAGCAGCTTACCGTGAATAACGGAATGACTGACGAAATGGGGAATTTAACCCTTTGGTCGTTGATGGATGAGATGAATAATGTAAGACGTGAGCGAATAGCGGCATTAAAATTGGATAATAACTGGAAGGACCAGCTGCTCAACATGACTGTTAAAATGTATGCCAATGCGGAATTGGGCAATACACTGACCTTCGAGAGTTGTTTCGTTCAGAACGATAAAAAATCAGTAGACCTAAAGGTTTACGTAAGCAAGCATAAAAAAGGTCAACCGGCAAAACGTGTTTGCAAAGCCATATATACTGTTTCCATTCAAAGGAAATAGTCACTCGGGGGATGTAACGAGTGTTTGTGTGAGTGTTAGTGGTTATATCATGTTCATCCCCCACTTTAGGTTCCATACCTCGAACCTAAAAAGCCCGGCGCCAAGCGCCGGGCTTTTGTGTTTTTACGTTAAAAAAATTGCCCGCTCGGCCCTACAAAAGCACGACACAATTTTGAACAAATCGCCCCTTACGATTTAAGAGCCTCAAGTCTATCTGTGATTAATGCAATCTTCGCCTGAGCATCGGCTTGTTTCTTGCGTTCTGAGGCAACTACTGCCTCAGGAGCTCCCGATACAAATCGCTCATTACTCAGTTTCTTTTCTACGCTCTGCAAGAAACCTTGGGTATAATTAAGTTCCTCTTCAAGCTTAGCGATTTCTTCCTCGACATTCACAAATGCATCCGCAGGAATGGTGTAATTGATACCACCTGCTACGAAGCTAAACGCTGACTTTTTAGTTTCATCAACCATCTGAATCGCATCGACATTCGCCAATTTCATGATGAGCGCATCAAATGATGTGTCATGCGAAGTTCCTTTAGGGATCTCAATAGTCAACACTTCCTTAGGTGCAATCCCATTTTCGTTTCTCACGGTTCGAACACCACTAACTACCTCAGCAAAATGTGAATACGACTTCAAAATATTCGTATCCTCTACTTTTAAAGTTGGCCAAGCAGCGAAATTAATGGTCTCGCCTTCCTTACGCTCTGCCAAGTTCTGCCACAATTCCTCCGTAATAAACGGCATGAACGGGTGCATGATTTCTAAAAGCGTATTGAAAATTGATTTGGTCGCTTCCAGTGCCGGTGCGGAAATTCGCTCGCCTTTTGCGGGCTTGACCATTTCGAGGTACCACGAACAGAAATCGTCCCAGACCAACTTATAGGTGGTCATCAACGCTTCTGATAATCTGTATTTATTAAAACTGGATTCTAATTCTATTAAGGCCGCTCCAATGCGATTCCGCATCCAGTTCACACTGAGTGATTCACTTTCGCTCATTTCTTGAGCTCCACTTTCCCACATTCCCACCAAACGGAAAGCATTCCAAACCTTGTTTGCAAAGAAGGATCCTTGCGAACACAAATCCTCGTCGAAGAGTAAGTCATTACCGGCCGGAGCAGTCATTAGCATGCCTACACGAACACCATCCGCACCGTACTTCTCAATAAGGTCTAGTGGATCAGGGCTGTTACCAAGTGATTTTGACATCTTACGGCGCTTCTTATCTCGAACCATGCCCGTGAAGTATACGTCTTTGAACGGACGCTTTCCTTTAAATTCGTAACCCGCCATAATCATGCGAGCGACCCAAAAGAAAATGATGTCCTGCCCAGTGACCAATGTATTGGTTGGGTAGAAATATGCTTCCTCTTCTTTGTTCTCGCTAAAGACACTGTACGGCCACAACCACGAGCTGAACCAAGTATCCATGACATCTTCATCCTGATGTACAGCATCCGTACCTAAGGCTTTGGCTGCCTCTTCTTTGGTTTTACAAACCGCAAAATTGCCTTCTGAATCGTACCAAGCAGGAATACGATGTCCCCACCAAAGTTGACGAGAAACACACCAGTCCTTGATGTTTTCCATCCAATACAGATAGGTCTTCTCCGTGTGCGGAGGGTGTAGTACAATGTCTTTTGATTTCACCCCGTCGATTGCGGGCTGCGCCAAATCAGACATTTTCAAGAACCATTGCATACTCAAACGCGGCTCGATGACGGCATCTGTGCGCTCACTTCGTCCTACTTTATTACGTAAATCTTTTGTTTCAACTAAAAGACCTGCTTCTTCCAATGCCTTTGCCACTTTCTTGCGCGCATCGAAACGATCCAGCCCGGCATATTCGCCAGCGTGCTCATTCAAAGACGCATGCTGATCGAAGACATCGATTACCTCAAGGCCATGCTTTTCGCCAAGCATATGATCATTGGTATCATGTGCAGGAGTAACCTTCAAGGCTCCAGTTCCAAATTCAATATCCACATACTCATCGAAAATGATAGGTACCACTCTGCCCACCAGCGGAACGATCGCATTCTTCCCCTTCAAGTGCTGGTAACGCTCATCGTCAGGATTCACACATACGGCTGTATCTCCAAAAATGGTCTCCGGTCTGGTCGTTGCAACCTGAAGCACCTCATCTGACCCTTCGATCTGGTAGGTCATGTAGTACAATCGACTGTTTTCTTCTTTGTGAATGACCTCTTCGTCCGAAACAGCCGTCAAGGCAACAGGATCCCAATTCACCATGCGCAAACCGCGGTAAATCATTCCCTTTTCATACAAATCAATAAAGACATCAATGACTTGCTCACTGCGCACTTCATCTAAAGTAAATGCCGTACGGTCCCAATCACACGATGCTCCGAGATGACGCAATTGTTTTAGAATAATCCCTCCATATTCGTCGGTCCATTCCCAAGCATGCTTCAAGAAATCTTCACGGCTAAGGTCCGATTTTTTAATACCCTGCTCTCTTAAACGCTTCACCACCTTCGCCTCCGTCGCAATGGACGCGTGGTCTGTTCCGGGCACCCAACAAGCATTCAACCCGAGCATACGGGCACGACGAATCAATACATCCTGAATAGTATTGTTCAACATGTGCCCCATGTGCAAAACACCAGTAACATTCGGCGGAGGAATGACGATGGTATAGGGTTCCTTTTCAGGATCGACCTCAGCATGGAAAAACTTCTTTTCCATCCAATGCTGGTACCACTTTGATTCTATCTCACCGGGGGTGTATTTGCCTATTTCACGCATTACTACTAGGGTTTAATGCGCAAAAATACATTGCTTCGCTCACCCAATTGACATGATGCCTAAGAGATTGTTAAATTCCTTTGAATAGCTCAAGAAGAATCCTACATTTGGTGCTTTAAGATTTAAAGGCTTAAGCAAAATGAAAAAATTATTCCTTACCCTAATCGTTGCTCTATTTGGATTTGCAGCACAAGCTCAAGATCAAACGCAAGATTCAGCAGACGGCGCTAAAATCACCTTTTCTGAAAAAGTAATCAACTACGGTAAAATTGAAAAAGGTGCAAATGGAACGCGTGTATTTAAATTTAAGAATGAAGGCACGGAGCCTTTGGTTTTAAATTCTGTTCGTGCTTCCTGTGGATGTACTACCCCGAAATGGACTCGCGAGCCTATTGCTCCTGGTGCAGAAGGCGAAATCCAAGTAAAATATGACACCAATCGCATGGGAAATTTCCACAAAACAGTTACTGTTCAGTCCAATGCGACCAACCAAACTGTGGTCTTGACCATTAAAGGTCAGGTTATGAATCCTGAGGCCCAAGAAACAACTCCTGAGAAAAAAGGCGGAAGCGTAATTGCAAAATAAACTCCCCCCACTTTATTCAGGTATGGATATACCAAGAAAGCCCCGTATTTTTGCGGGGCTTTTGCATTATTAAAAGACCCAAATTATGCCCAAGATTTCGACCAAAGGTGCGGCCATGCCATCGAGCCCCATTCGAAAATTAGTTCCCTTTGCTGAACATGCGGAACGCAATGGTAAGAAGGTATTCTACCTAAACATTGGACAACCTGATATTAAAACCCCTGAAGTAGCACAACAAGCCATAAAGAATGCAGATATCCCGGTATTGGCGTACAGTCACAGCGCTGGATTCCAGAGTCTGCGCGAAGGATTAGTACATTACTACCATGGCAAAAATCTTCCTGTGGACCTAGAAGATATCATCGTAACCACAGGAGGATCAGAGGCGTTATTGTTCACCTTTGGATCCGCTATGGACGAGGGAGATGAAGTAATCATACCGGAGCCTTTCTACGCGAATTACAATGGTTTTGCTACCGCAAGCGGAGTGAATGTAGTACCCGTGGAGGCAAGTATTCAAAATGGGTTTGCGCTCCCACCGATTGAAGCATTTGAAAAGGCAATTACTCCAAAAACAAAAGGTATTTTAATCTGTAATCCTGGTAATCCAACAGGATACTTGTACAGCAAGGATGAACTCAATAAGCTCAAAGAAATCGTTATTAAGCATGACCTATTTCTCATTGCTGATGAGGTATACCGCGAGTTTACATACGACGGAGCCGAACATCATAGTGTGCTGAGCATGGAAGGCTTGGAAGAGCACGCCATCGTTGTGGACAGCTTTTCAAAGCGTTACAGCATGTGTGGGGCACGCATTGGTTGTTTAGTGAGTAAGAATAAGGCGTTCATGGCAGCCGCAATGAAGTTTGCTCAAGCCCGTCTGTCCCCTCCCACCTATGCACAAATCGCAAGTGAAGCTGCGCTCCAAACACCGCAGTCCTACTTTGATGAAGTAAACGCAGAATATCTAGAACGTAGAAATGTATTGGTTGATGGCCTCAATAGTATAGATGGAGTTTTTTGTCCAAAGCCTAAGGGCGCTTTTTACGCTGTAGCAGAGTTTCCTGTGAAGAGTGCAGAGCATTTTGCAGAATGGCTTCTCAGCGAGTACGACTTCAACGGTCAAACACTAATGATGGCACCAGCGGCAGGCTTCTATGCAAAAAGAGAACTGGGAGAAAAACAAGCAAGATTGGCCTATGTATTAAACATTGATGATCTAAAAGCTTGCATTGAAATTTTACGGGAAGCACTGAAAGTATACCCTGGAAGAACCAATTAATCGATTGTGATCGTACAAATCAATAAAAGCCTCAAAACCTTGAACACCTTTGGCATAGACCAACAGGCGGAACGCCTTATTTGGGCGCAAAGCAAGAATGAGGTGTTGGACTACCTCAGTCACCATGGTGCGCCGGCATTGGTGCTTGGCGGAGGCTCCAACATGCTTTTGACGAAAGACGTGCAGGGTGATGTTCTTAAAATAGACATCCAAGGACGTGAAGTCATTTTTGAAAACGACGAAGTGGTTCATCTTCGACTAGGTGCAGGGGAAAATTGGCATGAAATAGTGTTGTGGTCCCTAAGCCAAGGATTTGGAGGAATGGAAAATCTAAGTTTAATCCCGGGCAACTGCGGGACTGCTCCAGTGCAGAATATTGGTGCTTACGGAGTCGAACTAAAAGATATCCTTTTAAGTGTGGAGGGCGTTCAACTGGAACCAGCACAAACCTTCGAGTTGGATGCTGAGGGCTGTCAATTTGGATACCGCGATAGTATCTTTAAGAACCTTTGGAAGGGAAAGGCCATCATCACTCACATTACAGTCGTCCTCACCAAGGTCAATCATAAACTCCACATGGAATACGGCGCCATTAAATCTGAACTAGACGCAGCCAATATAGATGCACCTACTCCTCGAGATATAAGCGATGCCGTAATTAAAATCCGCCAAAGCAAGTTGCCAGACCCGGCAGTCTTAGGAAATTCCGGATCCTTCTTTAAAAATCCAATTGTAAGCGAAGAAACAGCAAAATCCCTACTCGAAAAATATGAGGACATGCCTACCTATTCAGTCAAAGGGGGCATGAAGCTCGCCGCAGGTTGGCTAATCGAGAAAGCCGGCTGGAAAGGATTTCGCAGAGGTGATGCAGGTGTTCATGAAAAGCAGGCATTAGTGTTAGTGAATTATGGAAATGCCACCGGTGATGACGTGCTCACATTGGCTAAAGACATCATTGCAGATGTTGCAAAGAAATATGACGTACAACTTCAAGCAGAAGTGAACTTGATCTAGATGAAAAAGACCGTAGCCTTCCATACGCTTGGATGCAAATTAAACTTTGCAGAGACATCGACGATCGCAAAAGAAATGGTCGAAGCTGGTTTTGAGAAGGTTGAATTTAGTGCGGCTGCGGATGTCTACATTATTAACACGTGTTCCGTAACTGAGAATGCAGATCGAGAAACACGCAACATCATTGGTCGTGCATTGCGCGCCAATCCTGATGGATTTATTGTCATTGTAGGATGTTACGCGCAGTTAAAACCTGAACAAATCATGGAACTTCCAGGGGTTGACTTGGTTTTAGGCGCCACAGAAAAGTTCAATGTACTTCAATTCCTTGGGGCACTTGAAAAAACCGATGGATTGGCTCAAGTACATAGCTGCGAAATTGAAGATGCTAATGCATTCGTCTCGAGCTATAGCGCTGGAGACCGCACGCGTGCCTTTTTGAAAGTTCAAGACGGATGTGATTACAAATGCACCTATTGCACCATTCCATTAGCCCGAGGCATCTCTCGAAGCGACACTCTAGAAAATGTAGTGGCTAAAGCCAACGAAATTGCAGCGCAAGGCATTCCAGAGATTGTTTTGACTGGAGTTAATGTGGGAGATTATGGAAAAGGTGAATTCGGTAATAAGAAGCACGAGAACACATTTTTAGAGTTGGTACAGGCTCTTGACCGCGAAGTACCCGTTCAACGTATGCGTATTTCTTCGATTGAGCCTAATCTGCTCAGGGATGAAATCATCGCTTTTACGGCCTCAAGTAAAAAGTTCGTGCCGCATTTCCACATACCACTACAAAGCGGAAGCGACGATGTCCTCAAGAAAATGAAGCGTCGGTATATGACTGCCCTTTACACAAAGCGGGTTCATGCTATTAAAGCTGCGAATGAAGATACCTGTATTGGCGTTGATGTCATTGTAGGATTCCCTGGGGAAACAAATGCACACTTTACAGAAACCTACAACTTTCTGAATTCACTGGATATTAGCTACCTGCATGTTTTTACCTATAGCGAACGTGAGAATACTGCCGCTGCAGAAATGGAAAATGCAATTCCTATTCCCGAGCGCAAGAGAAGGAATAAAATGCTCCGAATTCTAAGTGAAAAGAAAAAAAGAGCTTTCTATGAAAGTCAACTCGGAAAGGTCCGCCCTGTACTGTTTGAGGCGGAAAACCGAGAAGGCTACATGTTCGGTTACACGGACAATTATGTTCGCGTCAAAACCTATTGGAACCCCGAACTCGCAAACACCACTAAATCATTGAAATTAAATGACATAGGTACGGATGGAATTGTTAACTTAGAGATTCCTAAACACGCCACACATGTCACTGATTTTTCTAGAATTTAGACCGCTATGCAGCGAGCGAGAGTTCTCCAGGTACTGGAGTAGCTTGCGAAAGCGTCATCAGAAAGAAGGCCTTATTGTGCAAAGTGATTTGTTCAAAGTAAGAGAAGGCCTTTACCTGGGCCAAGTCGAATTCAACGACACACAACGCCAAAATGTATTATCCTACTACGACTCAAAGGACGAACACTCCGATGCCTTGCAAGGTATGTGCAAGAGCATTCGAATGATTTATACTGCGACAAGAGTTTTATGATTGACCTGCCCCTACTAATCACAAAAGTCGAAGCTATTGCCCGATCTGCGGGTGCTTTCCTAAGACAAGAACAAAAGAATTTTTCTCAAGACCGCGTTTCATTAAAGAGTTTAAATGCGCTAGTAAGCGACGTTGATAAGAACACGGAAAAACAATTGGTTCGGGATTTGAGAGCGCTCCTTCCAGAGGCGGGATTTCTCACAGAGGAAGGCACCACAAGACAAGCTACTTCAGATGAATACTATTGGGTCATTGACCCATTAGACGGCACCACAAATTTCGTGCATGGCCTTCCTATATACAGCGTTAGTATTGCCCTAATGCACAACGATGAACCTATTTTAGGTGTGGTATATGAGGTGGGGATGGACGAATGTTTTTCAGCTTATAAAGATGGAGGCGCAACCCTAAATGGAAAGAAAATCACTACTTCTTCAACCTCGAATCTTTCTGAAGCACTCTTAGCTACGGGATTTCCTTACTATGATTTTACGGGGGTAGATGGTTTTCAAGAGACCTTAGCCTATTTTTATCCAAGAACACGTGGAATCCGAAGAATAGGTACAGCGGCCGTTGATCTGGCCTATACCGCATGCGGTAGATTCGAAGCTTATTTCGAATACGGGTTAAGCCCTTGGGATGTTGCCGCAGGCATACTACTGGTTAGAGAAGCTGGGGGCCAAGTATGTGATTACCAAGGAGGAAACGCACCTATAGATTCAAAAAGCATTATTGCATCGAACAATGGGGTCTTTGGGGATGTTCTCAAAGTGATACAATCAACAATGGGCAATGGCTAAACCTCGTGTTTGGGTGCTTCCAGGAATGGGAGCCGATTCTCGAATTTTCAGAGCATTTTCTTTTCCTTGGCAAGCAACCTACCTAGAGTGGATTATGCCGAAGGAGGGAGAAACTTTGTCTTGCTATGCTGACCGCCTACTAGACCGCTACCCCATTCAAGAACATGACATTCTTTTCGGATACAGTTTTGGGGGGATTATCGCCCAAGATTGGGCAAGCCGCAATCAAGTTCAACGGGTGGTCCTATTAAACTCTGTTCACTTTTCGAGCCCTATAAGACCATTATTTCATAGGATTGCAAAGACAGGTTTACTCAAATGGGCGCCTAATGGATCCGTTCGGAACTTTATATTTTTCATGGCACGGCTCAATAGCAAGTCCAAACCTTCGATAGATCATGTATTGGAAATGATGGAGCAGTTTCCCTGCAGCTATTACCGATGGGTCTTACGTGCTGTTCTCGATTGGGAAAGGAAGAGCCCCTTATGTCCAGTAGATAGTATTCGTGGTGATCAAGACGTAGTTTTTCCGTTCGAGAACAAAAATGCACAGCACGATTGGGTCCTTAAAGGGGCTACTCATTTGAGCTTTCAAACGCACACGGGAGAAATCGCAAAGTTGTTGAAAGAAGGGGTAGATCCTTTACTTTCCTAAACTTATCCGTGTATTTTTGAATACATGAAATTCATACCAACCTCCATACAAGATCTTTTTGAAATAGAACCCGCCGTCTTTGGTGATCACCGAGGGTATTTCTTTGAAAGCTATAACGACGACCATTTCAAAAATCAAGGCATAAAAGCAGATTTTGTGCAAGACAACGAAAGCTTTTCTAATGCTGGCGTAGTACGCGGACTGCATTTTCAAGCTCCACCAAAGGCCCAAGGTAAATTGGTGCGCGTTCAAAGAGGCAGCGTTCTGGATGTTGCCGTTGATATTCGCGTTGGATCGCCTACCTATGGCAAACACCATAGTGTCATACTTTCAGGAGAAAACAAGAAAATGCTTTGGATTCCACCTGGCTTTGCACACGGGTTTGCAACATTGGAAGACCATACGGTATTTCTGTACAAATGCACGGATACCTACAGCCCAGAACATGAAGGCTCGATTCAATGGAATGATGAAGACCTTGGCATAGATTGGGGGATACAACAACCGCAATTGAGTGCAAAAGATGCAACAAGTCCTGCGTTTGGAACATTTAACTCCCCGTTCATCTATGAAAAATAAAATCTTCGGCATTATTTCTTTCGGGGCACTGTTTGTTTCGGGAAGTTTGCTCATTGCCTCGAAAAGTGATACTCCAAATCCAATAGAGGTAAAACCAAGCACGGTAAAGCCGTTCGAGGTTCCCCAACAACTTAGTTTTTGTGATGAGGTTCTTCCACTTAATCGGTTAGACGTTCAAGAGAAACTGGATCGAGAAATTCTAGTTAATTCCTATTGGCAGAGCAACAATCTTCTGATGCTAAAGCGCTCCACCAAGTACTTCCCTATTATTGAACCGATTTTAGAAAAGCATGGCATACCCTCAGACTTCAAGTACCTCGCATTAATTGAAAGCGGACTACAAAATGTCGTCAGTCCTGCTGGCGCTGCGGGCTATTGGCAAATCATGAAAAGTACCGGGAGAGAAAACGGGCTCATCGTAGACAGCGAAATAGATGAGCGGTATCATATTATTAAGTCCACTGAAGTTGCATGTGCTTATTTAAACGAAGCCTATGAACGCTTTGGTAATTGGACCCTAGCGGCGGCCTCCTACAACATGGGTATGGCCGGCACAGATCGAAAACTTACTGAACAGCGTGTATCTTCCTACTACGATTTACTTTTGAACTCTGAAACTGCGCGTTACGTTTACCGTATCGCTGCTGTGAAGCACATACACGAAAACCTAGAATACTTCGGTTACGTTTTTCATGAAGACTACGGTTATGCTCTTCCGGAATTCGACACACTACAAGTGAGTGGTCCTGTAAACAGTTGGATTGATTGGGCGTTAGACCATGGTACAACTTACAATACGTTGCGAGAGTATAATCCTTGGATTCGCGACGATCATTGGACTTCCAATGCGGAAGGCCAGACTTTAACCATTTGGTTACCCAAAAAATAATGAGCGAAAACATTGAGGTTTTTGGAGCACGTTCCCACAATTTAAGGAACATTGATGTTGCCATACCACGTAACTCGTTGGTGGTAATCACCGGCTTAAGTGGTTCAGGAAAAAGTTCTTTGGCCTTCAACACGATTTATGCGGAAGGTCAGCGTCGCTATATGGAGACCTTTAGCGCATATGCGCGTCAGTTCCTAGGCAATATGGAGCGTCCAGATGTTGACAAGATTGAAGGTCTATCTCCGGTAATTGCAATTGAACAAAAAACGACTTCCAGAAATCCGAGGTCAACGGTTGGCACGGTCACGGAATTGAGTGATTTTTTGCGCCTTCTGTATGCTCGAACTTCAACGGCTTATTCCTACAAGACGGGTGAGCCAATGATCAGTTATACAGATGCCCAGATTGTATCATTGATTTCTGAACGATTTAATGGCAAACGCATCGCCGTACTTGCACCCGTTGTGCGTGCTAGAAAGGGCCATTACCGTGAACTTTTTGATCAAATCATACGCATGGGCTTTATTAGAGCCCGTGTGGACGGCAAAGTGGTAGAAGTCAGCAGCGGTTACCGATTGGACCGTTACAAGACACATGATATTGAGATTGTTGTTGATAGAATCGTAGTTGCTGCAACGGCTGAAGGAAGAATCGCTCAAAGCGTAGAGACCGCCATGAATCATGGGAAGGGAACAATAGCCGTATTGGATCTCGACACAGATGAATTGGCATATTTTTCGCGTCAGCTCATGTGTCCATCCACCGGCATTGCATACCAAGAACCTGAGCCAAACACCTTTTCCTTCAACAGCCCTAAAGGGGCCTGTCCACGCTGTGATGGTTTGGGCACCACGAAAGAGGTCAACTTGAGTAAAATCATTCCTGACACTTCAAAGAGCATTCGTAAAGGCGGAATTGTTCCTATCGGAGAATACAAAAAGAACTGGATGTTCAATCAGCTCGAGATCATTGCACTGAAGCATGGCTTTACCTTGGATTCGGCCATATCCGAAATACCAGATGCAGCAATGGAAATCATTTTGCAAGGATCTCATGAGGTCATGACGGTGGAACATAAGGCCATTGGGGTGACCAAGGAATACAAACTGAACTTTGAGGGCATCATTAGCTTCATCGAAAATCAGAGTAAGGAAGTAAAGAGCCGCTCCATCCAACGCTGGGCAGACGAATACATGGACGATGTCGTTTGTAGCAAGTGTAGCGGGGCCCGATTGCGAAAAGAGAGCCTCCACTTTAAGATTAACGGCAAGAGCATCTCTGATATCAGTACGCAGAGCTTAGAGTCATTTCGAGAGTGGATTAACAATTTGCAAAATGCATATTCCGACAAGGAATGGATCATAGCAGAGGAAATTGTGAAAGAATTAAAGGCGCGCAGCCAATTCCTTTTAGACGTTGGCTTGGGCTATTTAAATCTGAATCGAAGTGCACGCAGTTTGAGTGGCGGAGAAGCACAGCGCATCAGACTTGCAACGCAGATTGGCTCGCAATTGGTCAATGTATTGTACATCTTAGATGAGCCTTCAATTGGTTTACATCAAAGAGACAATGCTCGACTCATCAGATCCTTGCAACAACTCAGAGACATCGGAAACAGTGTTTTAGTTGTGGAGCATGATAAGGAAATGATTGAAACCGCAGATTATATCCTAGATATTGGACCCAAGGCGGGACTCCATGGTGGAGCAATTGTTGCCCAAGGAGATTTGACGGCAATTAAATCATCCAACAGCATAACGGCGCAATACCTGAACGGAACAAAATCCATTGCTGTACCTGCTAATCGACGAAAATCAACGGGTAGCATCCGCCTTTATGGCGCATCCGGCAACAACTTACAGAATGTTGATTTGGAAATTCCATTGGGTGTTTTAACCTGCATCACAGGGGTCAGCGGAAGTGGAAAATCGACGTTGATCAATGGAACCCTCTACCCTATTCTCAACGCAGCTATTTTCAGAGCACTCGACAAACCGCAACCTTATGAACGGATTGAAGGTATCGAGCAAATCGACAAAATCATTGATATCGATCAGAGTCCTATTGGCCGAACGCCACGCTCTAATCCTGCGACGTATACCGGTGTTTGGTCAGAAATACGTCAACTCTTTGCGGGGCTTCCAGAAAGCAAGGTTCGTGGTTATAAGCCTGGACGATTCTCGTTCAATGTAAAAGGTGGACGTTGTGAAACTTGTGAAGGTGCTGGATTGCGAACCATTGAAATGAACTTCCTCCCGGATGTTTATGTGCATTGTGAAACTTGCCAAGGCAAGCGTTTTAATCGTGAAACGCTCGAGGTGCGTTATAAAGGAAAAAGTATATCAGATGTGCTCGACATGAGTATTGAAGATGCTCTAGACTTCTTTGATCTCGTTCCGAAAATCAATATTAAGTTGAAGACTTTAGTTGATGTTGGCTTGGGCTATATCCGATTAGGTCAACCCAGTACAACTTTAAGTGGCGGTGAAGCGCAACGCGTTAAATTGGCCACCGAGTTGAGTAAGAAAGATACTGGGAATACGTTATATATTTTAGATGAGCCCACAACGGGACTGCATTTCGAGGATGTACGCGTATTAATGGAGGTCGTTCAGCGCTTGGTGAACCACGGGAATAGTGTGATCATTATCGAGCACAATATGGACGTAATTAAACAGGCCGACCACATCGTTGATTTAGGTCCTGAAGGTGGCTCAGGAGGCGGTAGAATCGTCGCAACGGGCACACCTGAGGAAGTTGTTGAAATTGCAGAAAGCATAACCGGACAATTCCTTAAATTGGAGTTATAACCTAAATCACATCATTATGAATCATCAACCGCGTAAATCCTGGACTGAAATCCAAAGCGATAATAGCTGGGGGTTGTTTAAGGTAATGGCCGAGTTCGTTCACGGCTATGAAAACCTCAGCCGTATTGGTCCGAGTGTAAGCATCTTTGGAAGTGCACGCACGGATAAAACTGAGCCGCACTTTTTGGCGGCCGCCGAAGAAATCGCATTTCAATTGGCCCAACGAGGTTTTGGTGTTATCACAGGTGGCGGACCCGGCATTATGGAGGCCGCAAACAGGGGCGCCCAGAAAGGAAAAGGACCTTCAGTTGGCTTGAATATAGATCTCCCCTTCGAACAAAGTTCGAATCCATTCATCGACCACGATAAAAATTTGAATTTTGATTACTTCTTTGCTCGAAAAGTGATGTTTATCAAATACAGCCAAGCCTTCGTAGTGATGCCCGGCGGATTTGGTACACTTGATGAGCTGTTCGAGGCTGTAACCTTGATTCAAACAGGTAAAATCGACCGATTCCCGATGATTCTAGTAGGCAAAGATTTCTGGGCTGGACTCAAAGATTGGGTGGAAAACACACTCAAAGCAACGGGCAAGATCTCGCCCGATGATACCGACCTATTGCATCTCGTAGATACACCGGAAGAGGTTATCGAAATCATTGAAGATTTCTACCACGAAAAGGGCTATACCACCAACTTCTAGGGAAGAAGGATTAGCGGGAATTTTCTGTTTTGGTAGGAATGATCCAAAGAGATGATGTAATGTCCGCTCGGAAGTGAAGGCAACTCTATCCAATTTTCTTGGGCTGTACCGCTGTACACCGGCATTCCTGCGGTGTTGTATAACGTAAATGAAGCATTTGGCGCTCCATTTAATTGGAATGTACCATGTGATGGATTAGGCTGAATGACAATTGGTGCTTGGGCTTCTTCCCCTACACTTATGTTGTTCACATTCAACAAGGCCACTCTAATGGTATCAAATTGTCCACCAAGCCAATTATAGGGTTGTTTGTGTGTCACAAAACCGGCCAGACTTACACTGAGTGAATCCAATCCTTGCATAGGCGTACCCACATCTACAAGACCGTCAATACTGCTGGTGTAGTTCATTGATAGCCTGTCGAATTCTATGGTTGCGTTGCTCAACGGTCCTTTGGTAATACTATCATAGACGACCACATGAACGCGCGATGCTTCGACATATTCAGGATCAAGAACCCAAAGGCCTTCTTCAATATCAGAACAAATCAACAGGCCTGATTCGAAATACGGATATGCGCCCCAATTGCCATAAAACCCACCTCCGGAAAAACTTGGTGATGTATCGAAATACCCCACCTCAACCATTAGTTCAGGGTATTTAGCATCGACAATTTGAACGCCGGATGTGTAATACGAAGTCACTACCCATTGGCCTAGGACATGTGCGTTGTGCGGGATCACTCCTGAATCCAAAGATGATTGAATACGATCGACCTCTGTAATGTTGTTCAAATCGCTAACATCATATGCACTTAAAAAGGCTCCTCCGACTTCATCTGTACAGAAGAGCGTGTTATTATCATCACTGATCCACGTATTGTGCGTAAAAGCATTCGGTGTTCCGTGGGTTGCTAATGTTTGTGCCGAATCCTTTTGCGAGACATCCACCACAACAAACTTACCCGCATAGACGGCGGATCCCCATAGCGTATCTCCACGTACCATACCGTCGTGGAAATAGTAATCATCATAGATACCCACAACACTTGGGTTCCAAGGATCACTGGCAACATCTAAAATTAAAGCACCCCCATTGGCAATATTGGCCCCGAACAGATAGCAGTACCCGTTCTCATCAATGTATAAGTTATGCGCCGTTTTCAAGGTGTCCCAAACTCCTGCAGGATATTCGAAGGGAATATTCATGTTTTTCCAGGTTGGATTGGGGTTGTTCACACTATCCATGTCGATAATCAGTATTCCGTGGGATGGAATCTGATTCCATGAAAAGGGACTATCGTGTGTAACGTAGGCGTAGTGTCCCCAAGTTTTCAGATCCCTCCAGATGCTGTAAGGGCCTTGCACGAATTGCTTCTTTACCGGTGCCGTAGGTGTGCTGATATCAACAATACTCACTCCTCCAGTAGTGCCCACTAAGGCATATTCAATACCTGTAGTCGAATCCGTATATCCCCAGATGTCATTATTGTCATTCAAGTAGGTTAGATGACTCTTCTGAGTAATGTTAAAACTGTTTTGCGCAACGGCTCCAACCGAAAGGACAAAACTGAAGATTAGGAGGCAGTGTTTCATTCTAAAAATCTAAGGTGATTTGGGGAGCCTGATCATCGGCACCATAGGATCCCTTCCGAGGTTCCTTTGTGATTTCAGGCTTTTCTACTACTTTTTCTTGACTGTCGGCAGGTTTACTTTCTGAAGATTCAACGGAAATCTCTTTTTCCTCTACAGTATCAGGTTGATGCTCTTGCACTGGGCCGTCTGGCGTTATTTCAGGAAGTTCATCCACTTCCACTTCAGGCTCTTCCAATGGCTCCAATCCGACAACCTTATTTAGCGTATCCGAAGTCAATTGATTCCCTTTAGCCTTGATTCCTTTAACCGAAATAAACTCGCTCAGCAATACCTCCTCTGGCTCTTTCTCAACACCCTTCTGTTTGCGGTATACCATTTCAATTCTCGGTAATGACGCATTGCTTAGGAATACCAATTCACTTTTTGGATGCGCAGTGATGATGTTTTCTTCTTTATCTCCACCTTCCCAAAGGAAGCGCTTTACGAAATAACGGTCTTTCTCTCCATCAAAATAAACGGCACTAATTGGGCGATCCTCCTCCAGCTTTTCCAAATACAGCATATCCGGATCAAAATGAAGGGTTAATTCCGGAACGACCACTTTCAGCGTTCCATTTTTATCTCCTATGAGTATGCGGTCTTCTCCTTTGAATGAGCCTAATAATCGGCCCCGGCCATCACTATTGAGTCGTTGCACAGTAGTATCAAACCATACCTTTCTTGCCTCCAGCGTACTTTCTCCTCGTTCTTTTAATTCGATACGCTTTACAGAGAACTTCGTTGCAATATTTCCTTTCGAAGCGCGCCCTTTCACTGCGATATCCGCAAAATCGAGATCGAACTTCAGTTTTTTCAACTTGGCCAATTGACGCAGCATCACAGTTACCACCTCTGCTTCACCGTTTGGATTTGCTGTGAAATAAAGTAATTGAGACCCTTTTGAACCTTGGGTGATGTCGTATTCACGATCGCGTGTTATGCTTGTTACGCTGAAGCGTTTCACATAACTCACCTTGCTCGCTCCGTCCAAATAAATCACATTGTAGACGGTACGCTCATCCCCCTTCTTCCAGACGGCAACATACTCGATGTCCTTTCCAAAAAAGGCTTTGTCTTTAACCTTGCTAACGCTGAATTTCCCGTCTTTTCTTATGACAATAATGTCATCTATATCGGAACAATCGCATACATATTCGTCGCGCTTCATGCCGTATCCAACGAAGCCTTCTTCGCGGTTCACGTATAGTTTTTGATTACGAATAACCACCTTAGCAGCTTCGACACTGTCGAATGTTGCTATTTCTGTTTTGCGCTCGCGGCCCTTGCCAAATCGCTCCTTAAGATCTTTGAAATAATTGATCGCAAAATCCGTTAAATGCGCTAAATCATGTTTTACCGCCTCGATTTTACCTTCAAGTTCGAGAATCTTATCGTTGGCTTTATCACTATCGAATTTAGAGATGCGCTTGATTTTTATCTCTGTCAAACGTGCAATATCCTCATCCGTTACCTCACGCATTAAATGCTGGATATGGGGTGATAGTCCTTTTCGGATAAATTCGATGACTTGCTCCCAGGTCTCGGCCTCTTCAATGTCTCGATAAATCTTATTCTCAATGAAAATGCGCTCCAGGGAGGCAAAATGCCATTGCTCCTGCAGTTCAGAAAGACGGATTTCAAGTTCAGCTTTTAATATACCCTTTGTCGCCTCTGTACTTCTCCTCAAGACTTCACGAACACCAATAAACAAAGGAGTATCTTCATGGATACTACATGCAAGAGGCGCAATACTTACCTCACAATTGGTGAATGCATATAGGGCATCTATGGTCTTATCCGGACTAATACCCGGAGGAAGGTGGATGAGAATCTCTACATTCTCCGCCGTGTTATCCTCAATTTTTTTGATTTTGATTTTGCCCTTGTCATTGGCTTTCAAAACACTATCAATAAGGCTTGAGGTTGTCGTACTAAAGGGGATCTCAGTGATGACCAAGGTACTTTTATCCAATTGTGAAATGCGTGCACGAACGCGAACACGAGAACCGCGCTCGCCATCATTATAGTTCGTAAAGTCGGCTATACCTCCGGTCGGAAAATCCGGTAAAATTTTAAAACTCTTTTCTTGCAGGACTTTGATGGAAGCATCGATCAACTCGATAAAGTTGTGCGGAAGAATCTTGGTACTCAAACCGACAGCAATACCCTCCACTCCCATAGCAAGAAGCATTGGGAACTTCATGGGCAAGTGCAATGGCTCATTCGCTCGCCCATCATAACTTAACTGCCAAGTAGTCACTTTTGGGCTATAGGCTACGTGAAGCGCAAACTTTGTAAGTCTTGCTTCAATATAACGTGGGGCAGCCGCCCCGTCGCCTGTTAGAATGTTCCCCCAGTTTCCTTGACAATCAATCAGTAGGTCTTTTTGCCCCATCTGAACCAATGCATCACCGATGGATGCATCACCGTGCGGGTGAAAACGCATGGTCTGACCGATGATGTTTGCCACTTTGTGATAGCGACCATCGTCCATATCTTTCATCGCATGAAGAAGACGGCGTTGCACAGGTTTGAGGCCATCATTCAAGGCAGGAACAGCGCGCTCGAGAATAACATAGGAAGCATAATCAAGGAAATAATCCTCGTACATGCCGCTTACCTTAGTAATTCGAGTTACCCCATCCTCTTGGACTTCCCCTTGAGTTAATTCCGGATCGAAATCTTCGTTGTTTTGAATATCGTCGCTCATCAGTTCAGTAATTCCTCTTCAAGGTTCTTTTCTACACGTAAGTTGTCTATGATAAATTCTTGACGCTTTGGTGTGTTTTTTCCCATGTAGAATTCCAACAAATCGTCGGATGTATAATCTTTACTAATCATCACTGGCTCCAAACGGATATCGGCACCGATGAAGTATTTGAACTCATCCGGTGAAATCTCACCTAATCCTTTGAATCGCGTGATCTCTGGTTTGGGGCCTAATGATGAAATGGCATTGTTCTTTTCATCCGTCGTGTAGCAATAACGTGTCTCTTTCTTGTTGCGAACCCTAAACAATGGGGTCTGCAAAATGTACAAATGACCTTCGCGGACCAGCTCCGGGAAGAATTGTAAGAAGAAAGTAATCAAGAGGAGTCGAATGTGCATACCGTCTACATCGGCATCCGTTGCAATGACAACATTGTTGTATCGCAAATCATCCAAACCGTCCTCAATGTTTAAAGCGGCTTGCAATAAATTGAATTCCTCATTTTCGTACACCACTTTCTTGCTCAACCCATAGCTGTTCAGGGGCTTTCCTTTTAAAGAAAATACTGCCTGCGTATTGACGTCCCGGCTTTTGGTAATGGAACCAGAAGCACTATCACCCTCGGTGATAAACAACGTCGTTTCTAATCTTCGGTCTTCTTTACCTGGCTTAGCATCGTTCAAATGCGCACGGCAATCGCGAAGTTTCTTATTGTGTAAAGAAGCCTTCTTCGCTCGCTCACGAGCCAATTTTCTAATTCCTTGTAAATCCTTACGCTCGCGTTCCGCTCGCTGGATTTTCTTAAGTATCACATCCGCAACCTGAGGATTTCGATGCAAGAAATTATCCAGATGTTCTTTCAAAAAGTTTCCTACGAAGGTCCTTACATGAACCTCTCCTGGAGCCATCTCTAAGGAGCCTAATTTCGTTTTGGTCTGCGATTCAAAAACCGGCTCGATGACCTTGATTGAAATTGCTGCAATAACACAAGCACGGACATCGGCCGCATCGAAATTCTTATTGTAAAAATCCCTTATGACGTTGACTATGGCTTCTCGGAGGGCGTTTTGATGCGTTCCTCCTTGCGTGGTGTGTTGACCATTGACGAAACTATAATATTGCTCCCCTTGCATTCGTTCATTGTGCGTCAAGGCGACTTCAATATCCTCTGCTTTCAGATGAATGATGTCATGAAGTGTATTCCCATCGAGATTATCTTGGAGCAAGTCTTTTAAACCATTCTCAGAATAGAACTTCTCGCCGTTTAAATAGAGCGTTAATCCAGGATTTAAGTAGGCATAGTTCCACATCATCTTTTCTACATATTCGATCATGAATCTGTAGTTGTGGAAAATATTTGGATCTGGTCGGAACGATATTTTTGTTCCCTTGCGCTGGCTGCTCTCCTCTATGGCATCATCTTCTGTGAGCTTACCGTATTCGAATTTCGCGCGTTTTGTTTTTCCATCGCGATACGCTTGGACAATGAATTCAGTACTAAGGGCATTTACAGCTTTGGCACCGACACCGTTAAGCCCGACTGATTTCTTAAACGCTTTGCTATCGTATTTCGCTCCGGTGTTGATTTTTGAAACCACATCAACCACCTTTCCTAGAGGAATACCGCGGCCATAATCTCGAACAATGACTTGGCCGTCTTGAATTTTGACTTCAATGGTTTTTCCTGCGCCCATGACAAACTCATCGATCGAGTTGTCCATGACCTCCTTGAGAAGGATATAGATCCCATCGTCAGGGCTCTTACCATCCCCAAGTTTTCCAATGTACATCCCAGGGCGGAGACGGATGTGCTCATCCCACTCTAAGGACCGTATGTTGTCTTCGGTATATTGTGCCTCTTGTGCCATAAAATATCTAGGAATTCAAAGAATCCTAATTTATGAAGAGACGCCTTATTCTACGCGGTGTAAAGCGTGAATCTATACACAGGTTTTACACATTGAAACGGAAGTGCATAACGTCGCCATCGGCTACGATATACTCCTTGCCTTCAACGCGCATCTTACCTGCTTCTTTTACAGCGTTTTCGCTGCCTAATTGATCATAATCTGAATAACTAATGACCTCAGCACGAATGAATCCCTTTTCAAAATCGCTGTGAATAACTCCTGCTGCTTGTGGTGCCGTCATGCCCTTTTTAATGGTCCATGCACGCACTTCTTTTACCCCTGCCGTAAAGTAGGTCTGAAGGTTTAAAAGCTCATATGCAGCACGGATTACTCGATTCACTCCGGCATCTTCAAGCCCCAGCTCTTCTAAGAACATTTGCTTTTCATCGTAAGTCTCTAGTTCTGCAATGTCCGATTCTGTGCTTACCGCAATGTGTATACATCCCGCGCCTTCAGCTGCCGCCATAGCGCGCACCGCTTCAACATGAGCGTTTCCATTTTTAGCGGAGGCTTCATCAACATTGCACAAGTACAACACAGGTTTATCGGTGAGTAATTGCATTTCTTTGATCAGCACTTCCTCACGGTCATTCTCGCGGGCAAATCCACGAACATTTCTGCCCTCCATTACGTACTGAAGCAAACGCTCTAAAGACGTTACATTCAGTTTTGCCTCTTTTTCGCCACTTTTCGACATCTTTTTGGCCTTTTCAAGACGTTTTTCGATGGTTTCGAGGTCTTTTAGCTGCAATTCCGTATCAATGGTTTCTTTATCGCGAATTGGATTTACCGATCCGTCTACGTGAGTTACGTTTTCATTTTCAAAACAACGCAGCACATGAATGATGGCGTTGGTTTCACGAATATTACCTAGAAATTGGTTCCCTAATCCTTCACCTTTTGAGGCCCCGCGAACCAAACCTGCGATATCTACGATTTCTACGTTAGCCGGCTGAACACGTTCTGGATTCACCAATTCTGAAAGTCGCTCAAGGCGCGCATCAGGCACAGTAACCTGACCCACATTAGGCTCTATGGTACAGAATGGATAGTTTGCCGCCTGTGCTTTCGCACTTGACAAACAGTTAAACAATGTACTTTTTCCCACATTGGGTAGACCGACAATACCGCACTTCATATTTCGTGAATTAAGGCCGCAAAGATAGTCCGATTCTTTGTTAGCAAAGTGTGTATATGTGCACGTTTAAAAAAATTACCCTAGCTCCTCAATTGATTATTTTTGAAGCAATAAGAAATAACACTTTTCACATGTCACAACAGGACCTACAAGCCGTCGTAACACAAGTACGCAGAGATATCGTTAGAATGGTACATGCCGTGAACTCTGGTCACCCTGGAGGCTCATTGGGCTGCACTGAATTTTTAGTCGCCCTGTACTTTGAACACATGAACCACAATGCTAAAGCGTTCAATATGGACGGCACAGGTGAAGATTTGTTTTTCTTATCAAACGGGCACATCTCTCCTGTGATCTACAGCGTACTAGCGCGCTCGGGATATTTCCCAGTTGAAGAATTGGCCACTTTTAGAAAACTAAATACGCGACTTCAGGGTCACCCAACTACACACGACAACCTTCCCGGTATTCGAATTGCCTCTGGTTCTTTAGGTCAGGGAATGAGTGTTGCTATCGGGGCAGCTGAAGCTAAAAAATTGAATGGAGATTCGAGCATCGTTTACACGTTGCACGGCGATGGAGAATTGCAAGAAGGCCAAATTTGGGAGGCTGCAATGTATGCCGCTGCCAAGAAAGTCGATAATCTGATTTGTACTATTGATGTCAACGAAGCACAAATTGACGGTTCTACGGACCAAGTGCTGCCTATGGGTTCTTTGAATGCTAAATTCACAGCCTTCGGTTGGCACGTTATTGAAATCGCAGAAGGCAATAGTCTCGACGCCGTATTGGCAGGTTTGCAGCAAGCAAAATTGGCCACAGGTCAAGGCAAGCCCGTTTGTATGCTCATGCATACTGAGATGGGCAACGGAGTCGATTTCATGATGGGCAGCCACAAATGGCATGGAATTGCTCCTAATGATGAGCAATTGGCCAGTGCCCTAGCTCAGAATCCAGAAACTCTAGGGGACTTCTAAAAGTGAACCGCCTCGCCGCCATAGCATCCTTCATGCTCTTTGGTCTCTTTGCTTGGGCACAACCCACAAAAGAGACCGAACCAGAACCGCTCACACGAATCTTATTTGTCTTTGACGGTTCTCAGAGTATGTTCGGGCGCTGGGAAAGCGGCACGAAGATTCAAGTAGCACAGCGTCTTATGGGACAAATGCTCGATTCTCTTCAAGGCATTCAAAACGACGCCAATTTTCAACTCGCCCTTCGTGTGTACGGTCACCAGAAGCCGGTGCCTCCGCAAGACTGTTCAGATACCCGCTTAGAAGTACCCTTTGGGTCTGGAAACATCTTCAAAATTAAGCGCGTACTTAAATCCATTACTCCGATGGGCACGACGCCCATTGCAGGCTCTCTGTTAAAATCGGCAGATGATTTTCCTCCATGTGCGAATTGCCGAAACATCATCATCTTAATAACCGATGGTGTTGAAGCTTGCGATGGAGATCCTTGTGTGGTGAGCAAACGATTGCAAAAACAAGGAATCATTCTAAAACCTTTTGTCATTGGAATTGGTATGGATGCCAATTTTAAAGAGAGTTTTGAATGTGTAGGTACGTACTTCGATGCTGCGGATGAAAACACCTTTAAGAATGTTCTAGGCGTAGTCATTTCGCAAGCGTTGGACAATACTACCGCGCAGATTAATTTATTGGATCACTTGGGCAAACCTACGGAGACCAATGTACCTATTGTGCTCTACGACCATACGTCTAAAAAGGTAAAGAAGAGCATCGTGCATACCTTGAACTACAAAGGTCAGCCCGATACTTTAGTCTTGGACCCATTGGTTGTGTACGATATGGAGGTTCATACCGTACCGCCCGTGCGTGTGGACAGCATTGTTATACACCCAGGCACGCACACGCACATTGGTGCTTCCACCCCACAAGGTCAGCTGGAATTGCGCTCAAATGCACGCCAGAGCATGAAAATCTCATGCATTGTTAAACCCAATGGAAAATCTGAAATATTGCATGTTCAAGATTTTGGAACCACGCAACGCTACATCAGTGGCACCTATGATTTAGAAATACTCACGCTCCCAAGGATTTACCAAAGTGGTATTCATATTGACGCCAGCGCAACAACGACCATAGCCATTCCACCTCCAGGTATGGTTACCCTTCAAACAGGAACCAGCGGATACGGTGCTGTATTGGTGCAACGAGATAGCGGATATCAATGGGTAGTCGACCTAAGCGAAAGCAGTGAAAGACAAGTGTTCCAGTTGCAACCCGGCAACTACATGGTGGTCTTCCGCAGTAAATTCGCGCAAGAAACCGGATACAGCAAAACAAAAGAATTTAGAGTGAGCTCGGGCTCGTCAACCATAGTGAAAATCAACTAAGAATGAAAAAGTACACGAACACAGGCAACAAGGATACGCGCTCAGGTTTTGGAGCTGGACTCCATGAATTGGGCAAAACCAACGAAAATGTGGTAGCGCTTTGTGCCGATTTAACCGGTTCATTAAAAATGAATGCCTTCGCGGATGAAAATCCTGACCGATTCTTCCAAGTAGGTATCGCAGAAGCCAACATGATGGGCATCGCGGCGGGTCTTACCATAGGTGGTAAAATTCCGTTCACAGGTACCTTTGCAAACTTCTCAACGGGCCGAGTGTACGATCAAATTCGCCAAAGCATTGCTTATTCGGGCAAGAACGTTAAAATCTGTGCTTCACATGCCGGTTTGACACTTGGTGAAGACGGAGCCACCCACCAAATCCTAGAAGATATTGGTCTAATGAAAATGTTGCCGCATATGGTAGTCATTAATCCTTGTGATTATAACCAAACGAAGGCTGCAACTATTGCAATTGCTGAGTACAACGGACCTGTTTACTTGCGATTCGGGCGTCCGTCGGTCGCAAACTTCACCCCAGAAAATGGCGAAGGATTCACGATTGGAAAGGCGGATCTATTGACTGAGGGAACCGATGTAACCATCATCGCTACTGGTCACCTAGTATGGGAAGCTTTGCAAGCGGCCGAAGCGCTTGAGGCTCAAGGAATACATGCCGAAGTCATCAACATGCACACCATTAAGCCACTTGATGAGGCTGCCATTCTTGCTTCAGTAGGCAAAACGGGTTGTGTGGTTACCGCAGAAGAACACAACCGATACGGTGGTCTTGGCGAAAGCGTTGCACAGGTATTGACTACACAACACCCTGCTCCACAGGAGTTTGTTGCAGTAAACGATAGCTTTGGTGAAAGTGGTACGCCGGCGCAGTTAATGGAAAAATATGGCTTGAACGCAGCAGCAATTGAAGCGGCTGCCAAAAAAGTAATGGCCAGAAAATAATGCATTAAACCTTTGTACCTTCTGCTCATCTAAGCAGTAATGGAGGTACAAAAAGACATCAAAAGCCTCCTGTTGCAAAAGCAATGGGAGGCTTCTTTTTATCAGATCGTTGAGCAATACAGCGATCGCCTCTACCATTGTGCAAAAAGTATACTCCTCGATCATGACGATGCAAATGATGCGCTGCAAGATGCCTACATCAAGATTTGGAAGAACCTGCACACCTTCAAAGGTGAAAGTGCTGTCTTTAGCTGGTGCTACAGTATAGTGCGCAATGAATGTTTAAGCGAATTGCGCAAAAAAGCAAAGCGTAAACAGCTCTCCACAGAAAACTCCTTAAAAGTAATTGCGCCTACCCCATTACGTTGGGACGGTCAAGAAATTGAAACACAACTTGAACAGGCCCTGGCGAGCTTGCCTGAAAAGCAGCGATTGGTCTTTGAACTTCGGTATTACCAAGAGATGCCTTATGAAGCTATGGCAGAATTAACAGAGACCTCCATAGGGGCTTTGAAAGCGAGCTACCATCATGCGAAGCAAAAAATTGAGCACCAATTAACGCATGCTTTAAACCTTCCATAAACTCTTACGTCTTACTAATAAATGAAAACGACACCAAAACATAGCATGCCTCCTGGCTACCATGAATCGCTGAAAACAGCGCTTCATCGCATTCCGGATTTGCATCCCGTGGACCGGACTACGGAAGATGCAAAGCGTTCTGGCCGCATTCTAACGATGTGGGGACGAGCTCTAATTGGTGTTGCTGCTGCCCTCGCCCTGTTCTTATTTTTTAAACCGCAAGGCACCGCCGACGAGCTCGAAGGAGTGGCTTCGCTAGAATTGTATGAACTCGGGTACGTTGATATGGACCTATTGATCGAATGGAGTGAGCCTGATTCACTACAATTGGTTGAGTTTACCATTGATGAAGAACTAATATTTGATTATACCAACCCAGAAGAAGATTATTACCAATTATGAAAAAGTCAATCTTAGCATTATTCCTTTTCTCAAGCATGGCTGCATTTGCGCAACCTGAAGGCCGCTTTGAAGACATGGAAGAAAAACGAGAAAAAATTGAAGCCATTAAAGTTGGCTTCATCACTCAAGAACTCGACTTCACTGTTGAGGAAAGTCAAGCCTTTTGGCCCGTTTACAATGAAATGTCGGCCAAGGAGTTTAACCTGCGCAAGCAACAACGTAGCGCCTTCTTTGGCTTGAAAGATTTTGAAAATGCCAGCGATAAAGAAGTAGAGAAAGCCATCATGGAATTGGCCGATTTATCTGTCGAAATTGAGGAACTCCGCAAAGAATACCTGCCCAAGTACATCGACATTATCGGTGCCAAGAAAACTGCAAAACTCATACGCGCGGAGAAAGAATTTGGAAAGCGCCTCATGGAGCGCATGAAAGATGGAGACCGTCCCGACCGTAGAGGTCCCGGTGGACGTCCGATGCGATAGCCCTATACATACCTTTCGCTCAGAAATTTCACTACGAGCGGCGCTATGCGCCGCTCGTTTTTTTTGGTCCCTAAATGACCGCGCCCTTCCCTATCTTCGTACCATGGCGAGCATCCGTGAACTCTTCCTATCTAACGTCGCCCAAGTGGTGGACCAACCCTCTGGCCTCGAGATCGAGCGTGCCGAGGGTGTATACCTATATGGCCCCAATGGAAAAGCCTATTTAGATTTGATTTCGGGTATTAGCGTCAGTAATGTTGGGCACAGCCACCCCCACATTGTAAAAGCAGTACAAGAACAAGCTGCCAAGCACATGCACCTTCAGGTATACGGCGAATTTGCGGTGACCTTACAAGCGAAGCTCGCCGAAAAAGTACTGTCTAAACTACCGCCTGATTTTGGCAGTGTTTACTTTGGAAACAGCGGAGCCGAAGCCATCGAGGGTGCACTGAAAGTCGCCAAGAAGTTTACAGGCCGCACCGGATTAATCAGCTTCGAACAAAGCTACCACGGTTCAACGCATGGTGCTTTGAGTATTCAGGGTTCAGAAGAGTTCAAGCAAGGATATTATCCACTACTGCCGGACACGCACCTCTTGCGCTACAATAACTTTGACGATCTCGAGAGAATTGGCCCCACTACCGCAGCAGTCGTTGTAGAAGCCGTCCAAGCGGAATCGGGTTATTTCCCAGCGAATCCCATTTGGCTTCAAACTTTGAGAGCTCGTTGCACAAAAATGGGTGCCCTGTTGATTCTCGATGAAATCCAAACGGGAATGGGACGCACGGGGACTTGGTTCGCTTTTGAGCAATACGATATCGTACCCGATATTTTATGCCTGGCTAAGGGCTTTGGCGGGGGCATGCCCTTGGGCGCTTTCGTCGCTCCAAAGCACATCATGGACGTCATCAAAGCCAATCCAATCCTTGGTCACATCACAACCTTTGGTGGACATCCGGTAAGTTGTGCGGCGAGTTTAGCTGCGTTTGAAGTCATTGAATCGAATCCACAGTGGTTCGAGGAGATGCCAGAAAAATCTGAATTGATCTTATCAACGCTGGTACATCCAAAGATCAAGGCAATCACAGGAAAAGGATTGATGTTCTGTGTCCATCTAGAAGAAAGCACAGATGCTGGAAAAGTTATCGCCTACCTCGAGGAGCACGGGGTAATTTCCGATTATTTCCTTTTTGCCGGTAATGCAATACGGATCTCCCCTCCACTGCCCATCACCAAAAAAGATTTGGCGATAGGACTTCAAACCATTTTAGACGCTATAAACGCGCAGTAGAGTTTCCTTTTGGGAAGAAATTATTACATTGACTTCCTTTATCGCCACACTCTAAAACACAATACATGATTGGAAAAGTTAAACTGAGTTTCTCCCAGATTCTCAACATGAACGTGGGTTTCTTTGGTATCCAGTACAGCTTCGGCCTGCAGCAAAGTGCCGTAAACCCCATATATGATTTCTTGGGCGCCAGCCCGGATGAAATTCCACTTCTAAATCTCGCAGGGCCTATGACGGGCCTTCTGGTACAACCCATTATTGGAGCAATGAGCGATCGCACGTGGAGTCCACGTTGGGGTCGAAGAAAGCCGTTTTTCTTCGTCGGCGCCCTCATTTGTAGCATCGCCCTATTGATTTACCCGTTTTCCAGTTCCCTATGGATGGCCGCAGGGCTTCTTTGGATTTTAGATGCAGGTAATAATACTGCAATGGAGCCTTACCGTGCCTTTATTGCCGATACGCTTGTGGAAGAGCAGCAACCATTAGGCTTTCAAATGCAGAGTTTCTTTACTGGCTTTGGTCAGACGCTGAGCAACCTTAGCTTGTTCATCTTCCCAATGATCTTTGTAGGAACCACAGGTAAATTACCCACCTGGGTCTTTGCCTCCTTCTTTTTAGGTGCCGTAGTAAGCATAGGATCCATTTGGTGGAGCATGCGCGGCGTGAAAGAAATCCCACCCACAGAAGAGGAATTGGCAAAAATGAAGGCCGACGACAGCGGAATTCTAGGCCCATTGAAAGAAATCTTTTCAGCCATTGGCGATATGCCGAAAGTCATGTGGCAATTGGCTATGGTTTATGTATTCCAATGGTATGCACTATTCTGTTATTGGCAGAACTCATCCAAGTCGATTGCTCTTTCCGTTTGGAATGCAACTCCGTCATCCGACCCTGAAGGTTATGAGCGCGCCGTAAGCTGGACCGGATTGGTCAATGGCTGGTACAACATCGTCACCTTCTTAACGGCATTCATTCTCGTTGGTTTCGCCAAAAAACATGGAGCTAAAGCGGTACACTCAGCTGCGTTATTACTCGCCGCAGCGGGTTTCCTAGCTTTCCCGCATATTGAAAACAAGAACCTTCTTTTTTTCGCCATCACCGGTTTTGGTATCGGTTGGGCTTCGATGATGGGTATTCCGTACTTACTCGTTGTAAACAGCATCCCAAAGGAGCGCTATGGTGTATATATGGGTGTGATCAATATGATGATTGTAGTTCCCATGATTTTCCAAAACCTCACCTTTGGTTACATTCTCAAAAACTATTTGGACAATGATCCAAGACAAGCCATAACCTTCGCAGGAGTGTTATTGCTCTTGGCGGCCCTGTTTACGCTCAGGATTAAGCCTACCGAAAAATAAGCACACAAAAAAGGCGCCCTTCGGGCGCCTTTTTTATTCTTTAATCCATTTCATCGTTCGACCATCTTCCAGTCGAAGCAAGTACATTCCCGCCGCAAAATTGCGAACATCTATAGCCGTAGTTTGGTACTGTAATACACCACTTTCTATTGTTTTGCCTGAAATGCTAATCAATTCATAGGCAATCGGGCCAGCGAAATCATCGATGGTGATTTTTATATCCTGTTGCGTAGGTATGGGACGTATGGAAAGTCCATTGTCGAATTCTGCAATATCCATATAGAAGTAAACACACCCACTTGTATCAGAGCAATAACCTGGTCGAACAATAACCGCTGCATAAAATCCAGCTCCAGGAGCTTGAAGCGCACCGTCCCAAAAATTGAGGGTATCCACCCCTTGCGTGGTATCAACAAAAATGCCGGTGTTGCAATCAAACCAATAGTATGTGGCTAAACTATCGGTTCCTACGTATAGACTGACATCAACAATCGGCGCCATCCAAATTGACCCCGTATCTACGGTTGGGAGTAAATCTACTCGGCCCGTAACAATGGAATCACAACCAAACGCGTTCACGCCATTAAAAACAACCGCCCCTGTGTCCATGCGCCACGCACCTAAATAAAATACGCTATCGCCGGCGCAAATGCCTGTAGCCGGAATTGAATTACTATCTGGAATGCTCACCACAACGGCCTGAGCAACGACCGAATCACATCCTAGAGGTGTTGACAGCGAGTCATAGTACGTGCCGGATTGAGTCACCCACTGACCAAAGACTTGCGCACTATCACCTAGACAAATATGCTGTGTCGTGAGCAATGTATTTGGAATATTACATTGATCTATCAGGTTAATCATGGTAAACCCTCGATTCGAACCCCCGTGATTCCCAAAGCTAGTGCCGCCTTTTGCCCAAATGAGGTTTATCATTCCCCCTGTAGAGGGAAAGGTAAAATGGTTGGTCGAAGCACCTGTTCGCGCACGTTCAATATAAGCCGTCCTATTCCCTCCTGTAACCACAGCGCTGTAGGAAACAGAGGAACTGAGTACAGACCCACCTTGATGGTTACCTAACTTGCGTTCTTGAACGGTACCATTGGAATTGACAACAACCGTATACGTATTGGTCATACTTGTTCCACCAAAACCTACGGCATAATAGCCTGAAGAGGGTCCACTGAATTCCATATGAACGCTATCCGTGTTGGTATTCACGGTAATATCTAGGTTCATTGCCGTGCCCAATTGAGTTGTACCGCTATATATCTGTCCGTAAAGCGGTGCAACGAAGAGCATCGCACCAAAAATCCAGGTCTTCATCTTCCAATACATTTTTCTAAAATAAAAAACCCCCGGCATGTGCCGAGGGTTCATATACTATCGAAATAATTTATGCTTGACCTGTGGGGCCGCCGAAGTTCAAGGGAACCTGTGGGGGCTCATGCGTCTGAACATTTCCGAAGTTTTGCTCATACCGAGCAACATTCTCGCCCAGCGCTTGAAGCAATCGCTTCGCGTGCTCTGGAGTAAGTATCACTCGAGATTGAACCTTCGCCTTCGGAACACCTGGCATCATTTGAATAAAATCCAAAACGAACTCAGTTGGGCTGTGATTGATTGCGACTAAGTTGCTGTACACACCTTGCGCCATTTCCTCACTCAACTCTATGTTGATTTGTTGTTGGTCTTTATTCTGATCCGCCATGCTAAAATTATTCTACGTCTGCTGCCATTGTTTCCTGCATTTTCTCGTACTCTTCTTTAGAACCCACAACAGTGCTGCGGTATTTCTTAAGACCCGTACCGGCCGGAATCAAGTGACCAACAATAACATTTTCTTTCAATCCTTCCAATGTATCCTCTTTCGCGTTTACCGCAGCCTCATTCAACACCTTAGTAGTCTCCTGGAAAGAAGCCGCTGAGATGAATGATTTGGTCTGCAATGACGCACGAGTAATACCCTGAAGTACAGGAGAAGCTGTAGCAGGGCGAGCATCGCGTGCTTCTACCAATGCTTTGTCTTCACGCAATAAGAGGCTGTTTTCATCACGCAAATCACGCGTTGAAATAATCTGACCTTCTTTCAAGTTTGCGCTATCTCCAGCATTCTCAACGACCTTCATTCCAAAGATTCGATCGTTTTCTTCCATAAAGTCAATTGCGTGCTCAAGGTTTCCTTCCAAGAACAAGGTATCTCCTGGATCTTGAATTTGAACCTTACGCATCATTTGACGAACGATCACTTCGAAGTGCTTATCGTTGATTTTCACCCCTTGCAAACGGTAAACCTCTTGAATCTCATTAACCAAGTAAGCTTGAACAGCTGTTGGGCCTTTGATATTCAAAATATCAGTTGGCGTGATAGAACCATCAGAAAGTGGAGTACCTGCTTTTACAAAGTCATTTTCCTGTACTAGGATTTGCTTGCTCAAGTTGATCAAGTACTTTTTCACCTCGCCAGTACGGCTTTCGATGATGATTTCGCGGTTACCACGCTTGATTTTACCGTAGCTAACAATACCGTCAATGGCAGCAACAACTGCTGGATTCGATGGGTTACGTGCTTCAAATAATTCCGTTACACGCGGTAGACCACCGGTAATATCCCCTGCTTTTGCACTCTTACGAGCGATCTTTACAAGGATCTTACCCGCTGAAATCTCTTCTCCTTCTTCAACCATCAGATGTGCTCCAACAGGCAATGTGTAGTGTTTCACCTCATTGCCGTCTGCATCCATAACTTGGATGGTAGGGATCAATTTACGGTTACGGTTTTCAGAGATTACTTTGTCTTGGAAACCCGTTTGTTCATCAATCTCCACCTTGTACGTAGTCCCTTGGATAATATCTTGATAAGCAATCTTACCAGGAGTTTCCGCGATGATTACAGCGTTGTATGGATCCCATTGAACAATCTCATCACCCTTTTTCAATTTGTCGCCATCCTTCACTTTAAGGATACCACCATAAGGGATGTTGTTCGTCATTACCGTTCTACCCGTCTTCACGTCGATCAAACGCATTTCACCAGTACGGCCGATTACGATGTTATCACCGTTTTCGCCTTCAACTGTACGAACATCTTCCAATTCAACTTTACCATCGAATTTGGCCAAGATTTTGTTTTCTTCTGATACGTTACCTGCAGTACCCCCAACGTGGAAGGTACGTAGTGTCAACTGAGTACCAGGCTCACCGATCGACTGCGCAGCAATTACACCTGCACTATCTCCCATCTGCGCCATCTTATTGGTTGCAAGGTTGGTACCGTAACATTTCGCACAAATACCACGCTTACTTCCACAAGTTAATGGTGAACGAACTTCTACAACCTCGATTGGTGAAGCTTCGATTCTGTTTGCGATTTCTTCGGTAATTTCTTCACCTGCTCCAACGTATACTTCGTCAGTCAAAGGATCAATAACATCTTCAAGTGAAACACGGCCAATGATACGCTCTGCAAGCGACTCAACAACCTCTTCACTCTTCTTCAATGCACTTACCTCAAGACCACGAAGGGTACCACAATCTTCTTCATTAACCACAACATCTTGTGCAACATCATGAAGACGACGTGTCAAGTAACCCGCATCAGCAGTTTTCAATGCCGTATCCGCAAGACCCTTACGAGCACCGTGCGTTGAAATGAAGTACTCAAGGATGGATAGACCTTCCTTAAAGTTCGAAATAATTGGGTTTTCAATGATCTCTCCCCCTGTTGATCCTGACTTCTGTGGCTTAGCCATCAAACCACGCATACCAGAAAGCTGACGAATCTGCTCCTTAGAACCACGTGCTCCAGAATCAAGCATCATGTAAATCGGGTTAAATCCTTGACGGTCATTAATCAACGTACTCATCGCTGCTTGTGTCAAGCGAGCGTTGGTATTCGTCCAAACGTCAATAACTTGGTTATAACGCTCGTTGTTGGTGATAAGACCCATGTTGTACGAAGCAAAGATGCCATCTACTTCTTCCGAAGCCTCTGCAATCAATGTCGCTTTTGCATCTGGAATACGGATATCATTCAATGAGAACGATAGACCACCGCGGAATGCACGGCCGTAACCCATAGACTTGATATCATCTAAGAACTTAGCCGTAGAAGGTACATCTGTCTTTTTCAAGACATTCGCGATAATACCACGCAATGCTTTCTTCGTCAATACTTCGTTAATGAAAGGAACTTTCGCAGGTACTGCCTGATTGAACAAGACACGGCCTACAGTAGTTTCGATGAATTCCATCTTCATAGAACCATCTTCCTGCTCAACTCGTCCCTTAATCTTGATCATAGCATGCAAATCAACTGCACCTTCATTCAATGCAATCTCAACCTCTTCCGGAGAATAGAATACCATACCCTCGCCGCGAACCGGCATTTCAGGTGTATTCTTCATTGGCTTGGTCATGTAGTATAGACCCAAAACCATATCCTGAGAAGGAACTTGAATAGGAGATCCGTTAGCTGGATTCAAAATGTTGTGCGATGCCAACATCAAAACCTGCGCTTCCAAGATGGCTGCTGGCCCTAATGGCAAGTGAACCGCCATCTGGTCACCATCGAAATCCGCGTTGAAGGCCGTACACGCAAGCGGGTGCAATTGGATTGCTTTACCCTCAATAAGTTTCGGCTGGAACGCTTGAATACCCAAACGGTGAAGTGTCGGTGCACGGTTCAAAAGTACCGGATGACCTTTCATCACGTTTTCTAGGATGTCCCAAACAACAGGGTCGCGACGATCAATGATCTTCTTACCTGATTTCACAGTCTTCACAATACCGCGCTCGATCAACTTACGTACGATGAACGGCTTGTAAAGCTCCGCAGCCATGTTTTTAGGAAGACCACATTCGTGTAGTTTCAATTCTGGACCAACGACGATTACCGAACGAGCCGAGTAATCCACACGCTTACCCAATAGGTTCTGACGGAAACGACCCTGCTTACCTTTCAATGAATCAGAAAGAGATTTCAAAGGACGGTTGCTCTCAGTCTTCACTGCAGATGACTTGCGCGTGTTATCGAACAAGCTATCTACTGATTCTTGAAGCATACGCTTCTCGTTTCTCAAGATCACCTCAGGTGCTTTGATTTCAAGAAGACGCTTCAAGCGGTTGTTACGAATGATCACACGACGGTATAGGTCGTTCAAATCTGAAGTTGCGAAACGTCCACCATCTAGTGGTACCAATGGACGCAATTCTGGCGGGATTACTGGAATCACGCTCATTACCATCCACTCTGGGTTATTCTCAATACGAGAATTCGCATCGCGCAAACTTTCTACAACTGAAAGACGCTTCAATGCTTCCTGCTTACGTTGCTGAGATGTCTCAGTATTTGCTTTGTGTCGCAATTCGTAAGAAAGAGAATCCAAGTCCAATTGGCCCAAAAGCGCTTGAACAGCTTCCGCACCCATTTTTGCGATGAATTTGTTTGGATCGCTATCTTCCAAGTATTGGTTTTCGATTGGCAAACGCTCCATTGCATCTAGATACTCGTCCTCTGTCAAGAACTGCATGTGCGTTAATGGATTGCCTTCATTATCTACTGCATTACCGGCTTGAATAACCACGTAACGCTCGTAGTAAATGATCATATCTAGTTTCTTCGAAGGAAGACCTAGTAAGTAACCAATTTTGTTCGGCAATGAACGGAAGTACCAAATGTGAACCACTGGAACTACCAATGATATGTGGCCTACACGATCACGACGAACTTTCTTTTCAGTCACCTCAACACCACAACGGTCACAAACGATTCCCTTGTAACGGATACGCTTGTACTTACCACAAGCACATTCGTAATCCTTTACAGGACCAAAGATGCGCTCACAAAACAAACCATCACGCTCTGGTTTGTGCGTACGGTAGTTGATTGTTTCTGGTTTCAAAACCTCTCCGTGACTGCTCTCAAGGATGGTTTCTGGTGCACTCAACGAGATTGTAATCTTGTTGAAGGCGCTGCTTGAATTCTTATCGCTTTTTCTAAGAGTCATAATGCGATTGTATTAAAACCCATGGCCAACAGGCCATGGGGATTATTCTATTATTAGTCCAACGTAACTTTTAGTCCCAATCCTTTCAATTCGTGCAACAATACGTTGAACGATTCAGGAATACCTGGTTGAGGCATACGCTCACCTTTAACGATGCTTTCGTAAGTCTTTGCACGACCCACAACATCATCCGACTTCACAGTCAAGATTTCACGTAGGATATTGGCAGCACCAAAGGCCTCCAATGCCCAAACCTCCATCTCACCGAAACGCTGACCACCAAACTGGGCTTTACCTCCCAACGGTTGCTGTGTAATCAATGAGTAAGGACCAATAGAACGAGCGTGCATCTTATCGTCAACCATGTGACCAAGTTTCAACATGTAGATCATACCTACTGTTGCTTTCTGATCGAATGGCTCACCTGTTCCACCGTCGTACAATTGTGTGTGACCAAATTCTGGCAAACCAGCTTCGCTGACATAACTAGAAATATCATCTAGTGATGCACCATCAAAGATTGGTGTTGCGAACTTCTTGTCAAGTTTCTTACCAGCCCAACCAAGAACTGTTTCGTAAATCTGACCAATGTTCATACGAGAAGGTACACCAAGTGGGTTCAAAACGATATCTACTGGAGTACCGTCTTCCAAGAATGGCATATCCTCGTCGCGCACGATACGAGCAACAATACCCTTGTTACCGTGACGACCCGCCATCTTATCACCAACTTTTAGCTTACGCTTCTTAGCGATATAAACTTTCGCAAGTTTCATGATACCCGCTGGTAGCTCATCACCAACCGTAATTGCAAAGCGCTTACGACGGTATGCACCTTGGATATCATTCACCTTGATTTTGTAATTATGAATTACAGTATCAATTTTCTCATTGCGATCATCGTCAGTTGTCCATTTACCTCCTACGATGCGGCTGTAATCTTCGATAGCATGCAATGCTTTCAATGTAAACTTGGTTCCCTTTGGAATTACATCCTCATTCAAATCATTGATTACACCTTGACTAGTCTTACCACTAACTAGGTTGCTCAACTTGTTGACAAAAACATTTTTGAGTTCTGCCAATTCAGCCTCCATTTGAAGGTCGAGTTGTGCAATCTCTTCTTTGTCTTCAGCACGTTGACGCTTGTCTTTAACCAAGCGAGTGAATAGCTTTTTATCGATAACGACACCACTCAATGATGGAGATGCTTTCAAAGATGCATCCTTTACATCGCCGGCTTTATCACCGAAAATGGCACGAAGAAGCTTTTCTTCTGGCGAAGGATCGCTTTCACCTTTTGGAGTAATCTTACCAATGAGGATGTCTCCAGGTTTGATCTCAGCACCTACGCGAATAATACCGTTCTCATCAAGATCTTTGGTTGCTTCTTCACTTACGTTAGGAATATCAGCCGTCAATTCTTCTGTCCCCAATTTAGTATCACGCACCTCCAAAGAGTACTCGTCGATATGAATTGAAGTAAAGATGTCCTCACGAACAACACGCTCAGAGATTACGATGGCATCCTCAAAGTTATATCCTTTCCAAGGCATGAATGAAACCAACATGTTACGACCCAAGGCTAATTCGCCTTGTTGTGTAGCATATCCTTCACAAAGAACCTGACCCATTGAAACACGATCGCCTTTTCTAACGATTGGCTTCAAATTGATGGTCGTACCTTGGTTAGTTTTCTGGAATTTCACCAAGTCGTAGCTCTTCACATCTTCTTCGAAACTTACTTCACGCTCTTCTTCAGAACGGTCGTAACGAATCTTGATGCATTTCGAATCTACATACTCTACAGTACCCTCGCCTTCTGAATTGATCAACACACGAGAATCTGATGCTACTTGGCGCTCCAAACCTGTACCTACAATTGGTGCTTCAGGACGCAATAATGGTACGGCCTGACGCATCATGTTAGATCCCATCAATGCACGGTTCGCATCATCATGCTCCAAGAATGGAATCAATGATGCTGAAATTGATGCAATTTGGTTTGGCGCAACATCCATTAAATCAATGGTAGCTGGTTCCACAACCGGGAAATCACCTTCTTCACGAACCTTAACACGGTCGTTAATGAACGTACCGTCTGGACTGATAGGCGCATTTGCCTGGGCAATTACTTTAGCTTCTTCTTCTTCAGCGCTTAAGTAAATAGGTTCTTTATCTACACTCACTTTACCATCTTCTACAGGACGGTATGGAGTTTCGATGAATCCCATTCCATTTACTTTGGCGTATACACAAAGAGAAGAGATCAAACCAATGTTTGGACCTTCAGGAGTTTCAATTGGACACAAACGACCATAATGGGTGTAGTGAACGTCACGAACCTCAAAACCAGCACGCTCACGTGATAGACCACCAGGTCCCAAAGCTGAAAGACGACGCTTGTGCGTAATCTCAGACAACGGGTTAGTCTGGTCCATAAACTGGCTTAGCTGATTGGTTCCAAAGAATGAGTTAATAACCGAAGAAAGTGTCTTCGCATTGATCAAATCAATAGGTGTAAACACTTCGTTATCACGAACATTCATGCGCTCGCGAATCGTACGTGCCATACGCGCAAGACCTACACCAAACTGGTTTGCCATCTGCTCGCCTACCGTACGTACACGACGGTTACTCAAGTGATCGATATCATCAATCTCTGCCTTAGAGTTAATCAACTCAATCAGGCGCTTGATAATTTCAATGATATCGCCCTTGGTCAATACCTGTGAATCTTCTTCACTACCGTTGTACAATTTCTTGTTCAAACGGTAACGACCTACCTCACCCAAAGAGTAACGCTGCTCAGAGAAGAACAATTTCTCAATAATACCGCGCGCTGTTTCCTCGTCTGGTGGTTCTGCATTACGCAATTGACGGTAGATATGCTCAACCGCTTCTTTCTCCGTATTCGTAGGATCTTTTTGAAGCGTATTGTGGATAATGGCAAAATCTGAAGATTCTATATCCTCTTTGTGAAGAAGAATAGCATTTACTTCGGCATCAAGAATTTCTTCTGTGTGCTCTTTATCCAAGATAGTATCGCGATCAAGAATGACTTCATTACGCTCGATAGATACAACTTCACCAGTATCCTCATCTACGAAATCTTCGATCCAGGTCTTCAATACTCTCGCGGCAAGTTTACGTCCAATAGAACGCTTAAGTGAGGCTTTACTCACTTTCACTTCTTCTGCCAAATCAAAGATTTCGAGAATGTCCTTGTCGCGCTCGTAACCAATGGCACGTAACAATGTCGTTACAGGCAATTTCTTCTTACGATCAATGTACGCATACATCACTTGGTTGATATCCGTAGCGAATTCAATCCAAGATCCTTTAAACGGAATAATACGGGCTGAATAAAGTTTTGTTCCGTTTGCGTGGTACGATTGACCAAAGAATACACCTGGAGAACGGTGCAACTGGCTTACAATAATTCTTTCTGCACCATTAACGATAAAAGTACCGCGTGGTGTCATGTATGGGATAGTACCTAAATACACATCCTGCACAATGGTTTCGAAGTCCTCGTGCTCTGGATCTGTACAGTACAATTTAAGTCTAGCTTTTAGAGGGACACAGAACGTCAAACCACGCTCTATACACTCACGCTCACTATAGCGTGGTGGGTCCACAAAATAATCTAAGAACTCAAGTACAAAATTGTTTCTTGAATCTGAGATTGGGAAGTTTTCAGCGAATACTCGGTGAAGACCTTCCGCAGATCTTTCTGATGGCTTCGTCTCAATCTGGAAGAAGTCCATAAAGCTCTTCAACTGGATGTCCAAGAAATCTGGAAAATCCGTCTTAATTGCTGTTGAAGAAAAGTTGATACGCTCCTTAGGAGCAGTAACTTGGTTTACCATTTCAGCCCAAAATGTTAATTAAACACAAAAAGGTTTAGGTCTAAGGGGACCTCCCCAAAGACCTAAACCGGATAACCTAGCAGGAGATCAATTACTTGATCTCAACTTCAGCACCAGCTTCTTCAAGCTGCGCCTTCAATGCCTCTGCTTCGTCTTTAGATACGCCCTCTTTCAATGAAGCAGGTGCGCTATCTACTTTTTCTTTCGCTTCTTTCAAGCCTAGACCTGTCATTTCTTTAACAAGCTTAACTACAGCAAGTTTAGAACCACCAGCAGCTTTCAAGATTACGTCGAACTCAGTTTGCTCATCCGCACCACCAGCTTCGCCGCCAGCAGCAGGACCAGCAACCGCTACTGCAGCAGCAGCAGGCTCGATGCCATACTCTTCTTTCAAGTAATCTGCCAATTCAGATACTTCTTTTACTGTCAAGTTTACTAGAGCATCGCCCAATTCTTTGATATCAGCCATTTTAGTAAAATTTAAAAGTTTAATACTTTAATTAATTGTAAATAAGGGAATTACGCGTTGCGCTCTTCCAAAGTTTTAAGGAGTCCAGCCAATGTACCACCTGCGCCTTGAAGTGCAGAGATAACGTTTTTCGCAGGGCTTTGAAGTAGAGTGATAACATCTCCAATCAATTCTTCTTTAGACTTGATAGAGGTTAACATATCTAGATTTTCATCACCTACGTAAACGCTTTCTTCAATCCATGCGCCTTTAAGAACTGGCTTATCGCTTTTCTTACGGAACTCTTTAATAAGTTTCGCAGGAGCGTTACCAGCTTCAGAAAGCATGATACTAGTGTTTCCTTTTAAAACGCCATAAAGTCCTTCAAAGTCTTTCTCTGAAGCCTCCATAGCCTTGCGTAGCAACGTGTTTTTAACCACATTCAACTTGATGCCTTTACCGAAACTTGCACGACGCAAGCTTGAAGTTGTACTAGCATCCAAAGCAGCGATATCTGCTAAGTAAATAGTTGGTGCTTGGTTAAGAACAGCCGTTAGCTCTTCAATCTGAGTAAGTTTATCTTCTCTTGTCATGATGCTTTACTTCTTTAATTATGAAACTGACTTAGCATCTACAGCAATACCTGGAGACATAGTTGAGGAGATGTATACACTCTTCATGTACGTACCCTTCGCCGCACTTGGCTTGAGTTTGTTCAGAGTCTTAATCAATTCCTCAGCATTCTCTTGGATTTTCGCTGAATCAAAAGAAACCTTACCGATTGCAGCGTGAACAATACCGTAACGATCAACCTTGAAGTCAATCTTACCAGCTTTCACTTCGCTAACCGCTTTAGCTACGTCCATTGTAACGGTACCAGACTTAGGATTTGGCATTAAGCCACGAGGACCTAATACACGACCCAATGGTCCAATTTTACCCATTACAGAAGGCATGGTTACAATGACATCAATGTCAGTCCAACCGCCTTTAATTTTCTCGATGTATTCATCAAGGCCCGCGTAATCTGCACCTGCCGCTTTAGCTTCTTCTTCCTTATCAGGAGTTACCAAAGCCAAAACACGAACGCTCTTACCTGTACCGTGAGGTAGACTTACCACACCACGAACCATCTGGTTCGCTTTACGTGGATCCACGCCCAAACGCACAGCCAAGTTTACAGAAGCGTCAAACTTCGTACAGTTCACCTCTTTTACAAGGGCTGCCGCTTCGCCAATAGAGTATACTTTACCCTTTTCAAGTTTAGCGAGCGCGTTTTTCATGTTTTTAGTCAATTTTCCCATTGCTTCAAACTTTTAATTAAAACGGCTTCTCGCCAGTTACAGTAATACCCATACTTCTCGCCGTACCTGCAACCATTGACATTGCAGATTCTACAGTAAAACAGTTCAAATCAACCATTTTATCTTCAGCGATTGTGCGAATAGCGTCCCAAGTAACTTTGGCAACTTTGTTACGGTTAGGCTCTGACGATCCCTTCTTTAACTTCGCAGTTTCCATCAATTGAACTGCTACAGGAGGAGTCTTTACTACGAAATCAAATGATTTATCAGCGTAAACTGTAATCACTACAGGCAATATCTGACCCATTTTCTCTTGAGAACGGGCGTTGAATTGCTTACAGAATTCCATAATGTTGACACCTGCAGCACCCAAAGCTGGACCTACTGGAGGAGAAGGGTTAGCCTGGCCACCACGGACCTGAAGCTTCATTACTTTACTAACCTCTTTTGCCATTTCTTGTTTCTACTATTTAGCGTTGTTGTTGCGGCCGTTTCTCTAGTGGAAGCATGAAAAACGAACCTATATATAGTCTCACATCTATATCATTATAACTTCTCGACTTCAGTGAAGCCAAGTTCAACAGGAGTCTTACGACCGAAGATCTTTACAGTGACCTCCAATTTTTGTTTCTCCTCGTTGATTTTTTCAATGGTCGCATCAAACGTGCTGAAAGGACCATTGATTACTTTAACTGTTTCTCCTATTACGTAAGGAATCAACAGCATTGCAGCATTTTCTGCTTCTTTATCTACCTCACCTAAAAGACGCGAAACTTCAGCAGAACGCATAGGTGAAGGATCTCCTCCTTTAATGTTAGCTAGGAAACCAACAACATTAGGAAGGTTTTTAATCATGTGGCTAACCTCACCCGTAAGCGTGGCCTCCACATACATGTATCCAGGAGTCTTGGTCTTTTCTTTAATTACCTTCTTGCCGTTGCGAACTTGAACAACTTTCTCCATTGGGATAACAATACGACCTACCAAATCACTCATGCCTGCATGAGCCATTTCGTTTTCAATGTAGGTCTTCGTTTTGTGTTCCTGACCGCTGACAGTACGAAGCACGTACCATTTCATTCCTGAATCTGACATGCTTATCCGAAGATTTTATAAACGAACTCAAGAACACTTGAGATCACTTTATCCATACCAAAAACGACGAGAGAGAAAATAACTGTACCAACAATTACAAGCGTAGTGCTCTTCTGTAGTTCAGTCATTGTAGGCCAAGATGCTTTAACTGCAAACTCCTCCCAAGACTCTTGTATACTAGTAATTAATTTACTCATCTTTCACTTCTTTGCACGGGCACAAGGATTCGAACCCTGATCAACGGTTTTGGAGACCGCTATTCTACCTTTGAACTATGCCCGTATGTAGGCAGAAAGGCACCTCCCAAAGGGAGGCACCTTAACTACCAATTATCTAATCGAGTATTACCCGATGATTTCAGTTACCTGACCCGCACCTACAGTACGTCCACCTTCACGGATTGCGAAACGCAAACCTTGGTTGATGGCTACAGGAGCGATCAATTCTACAGTGATGCTCAAGTTATCACCAGGCATTACCATTTCAACTCCGTCTGGTAGGTGAATCTCACCTGTTACGTCAGTTGTACGCAAGTAGAACTGTGGACGGTATTTGTTGTGGAATGGAGTGTGACGACCACCTTCTTCTTTCTTCAAGATGTACACCTCAGCTTTGAATGACTTGTGAGGAGTGATTGAACCTGGCTTACAGATTACCATACCACGACGGATATCTTCTTTAGCGATACCACGTAGAAGGATACCTACGTTATCACCAGCTTCACCAGTGCTCAAAATCTTACGGAACATCTCAACACCAGTAATAGTAGAAGTCAATTTTTCGTCACCGAAACCGATGATTTCAACTGCTTCACCAGTGTTTGCAACACCAGTCTCGATACGACCAGTTGCAACTGTACCACGACCTGTGATAGAGAATACATCCTCGATAGGCATCAAGAATGGCTTATCACGATCACGCTCTGGCTCTTCAATCCAAGAATCAACAGCATCCATCAATTCCATGATGGTATCAACCCACTTCTGCTCGCCGTTCAAACCACCTAGAGCAGAACCTTGGATAACTGGAGTGTTATCACCATCGTACTCGTAGAAAGAAAGAAGATCACGAACTTCCATGTCTACCAATTCCAACAATTCTTCGTCGTCAACCATATCCGCTTTGTTCAAGAACACAACGATACGTGGAATACCAACCTGACGACCTAGAAGGATGTGCTCACGAGTTTGTGGCATAGGACCATCTGTAGCAGCAACTACCAAGATAGCACCGTCCATTTGAGCAGCACCAGTTACCATGTTCTTCACGTAATCCGCGTGACCTGGACAGTCAACGTGTGCGTAGTGACGATTTGCAGTTTCGTACTCTACGTGTGAAGTGTTAATAGTAATACCGCGCTCTTTTTCTTCAGGAGCGTTATCGATTGAATCGAAAGATCTCAATTCAGACAAACCAGCATTAGCCAACACAGTGGTGATGGCTGCAGTCAAAGTTGTCTTTCCGTGGTCAACGTGACCAATTGTACCAATGTTCAAGTGAGGCTTGGTACGTACAAAATTCTCTTTTGCCATGATTAGCGATTATTTATTATAAACAGTGTAAAGATTCTAATTCAAATAGAGCCAATGACGGGAATTGAACCCGTGACCTCTTCCTTACCAAGGAAACGCTCTACCCCTGAGCTACATCGGCTGAACCTGGAGCGGAAGACGGGATTCGAACCCGCGACCCTCAGCTTGGAAGGCTGATGCTCTACCAACTGAGCTACTTCCGCGGTTGTGGGGGGAGCAGGATTCGAACCTGCGAAGGTTTCCCAACGGATTTACAGTCCGTCCTCGTTGGCCGCTTGAGTATCCCCCCGGTAATGCACTTGCCTCACTTAAAAAACAAGTGCAAAAAATGAGCCGGTAGACAGATTCGAACTGACGACCCCGAGATTACAAATCACGTGCTCTGGCCAACTGAGCTATACCGGCATTTTAATGTCAAAGACCATCCGTTTCTCAAACGGACTGCAAATGTAGTAAAGAGATTGAAACGTGCAATACCTTGTAAAAAAAAAGTGAGGGGTATTTTTCCCTCACTTTTCATTTTCCTCGTAAGTCTTAGAATAACAGCCTTTATGCGCTAAGCCTACTCTTATATTTTTTTAATTGTCGAATGATTACCTCTACAGCTAAATCGGCTGCTTCCTCAAATGATTTCTTCTCTTTGCTCACTACGATCTCACTTCCAGGGATGGACATACGCATCTCTACGATCTTGTTTGCCCTTTGGTGATTATTATCCACTTTCAAGAATACATCCGTACTAATGGTACGATCATAGAAGTGGGTGGTCTTTTGCAAACGTTCCTTAATGAAGGTAATAAGTTTGCCATCTGCCTTGAAGTTCACAGATTGAATGTTTACTGTCATAGCGTTGTTTGTTTATGACCCCTTAGGGTGGGTCTGGTTATACACTTTGACAAGCTCCTCAAACGTGCTCGTAGTATAGACTTGCGTCGAGCTCAAACTTTCATGGCCTAACAACTCCTTAACCGTGTTGATATCCACTCCCGCATTGAGCAAGTGCGTGGCATATGAATGACGCAGCGCATGAGGGTTTTTGTCCACCACTGTTGTGGTCCTATTAAGGTAGAATAAAACTCGGTTATAAACAAATTGTGGATAGAGCTTTTTACCCTTGGCAGTAAGCAATAGTTCAGCGTCCAAGTCAAGCCCTAGATTCGCCCGCTCCATAAGATACTCTTGGAAGTAAGGCTCAATTGATCTTGGAATGGGTATTTGGCGTTCTTTGCTTCTTTTTCCGATGACACGCACGGATTGTCGAGCCCAATCAAAATCACCAGGTACTAATGAAATGAGTTCTGCCTTTCTTAACCCAAGTCCATATAAGAGCAATAGCATGAGTCGATCTCGAACGCCATTAAAATCATCCTCAAATAACGCTCCGTCTCCGAATAGCGCGAACAAATCCTCTTGCGGAACACTCATCACCACCTTTTTGGGCATCTTCATGCTACGCACATGTTCAACTGGACTTTCTTTAAGTAACCTCTCACGAATTGCCCATTTATAAAAAGAGCGCATGGTGCTGAGCATCCGATTGATGCTTCTAGCGCTTATGCCTTGCTTGCTTCGCCATACCATGAACCGTTTTACATGTCCTTTGGTAGCGCTGATGAGATCCGATTCCGCCTCATTGAGTAAAAATTGCTCCCAACGCTCTAATTCTTTAGCGTAGGCTAAGACCGTGTGAGCACTGTAGCGCTTTTCAGAAGCTAAATACTTTAAGAATGATTGAAGATGGCCCAAGTCAGATTTCATTAATGGAAATGTACACCTAGAAGGGCGCAAAAACAAGAAACCCAGCCGAGGCTGGGTTTCTTTATTGCTATTTAAATAGCGCTTATTCTTGTTCTGCTTGACGCAAAGTCTGAATATAAGCCGCTTTTTCGTTCATGCGACGCTTAGCTTCGGTCGGTTTCGTATGGTAACGATCGCTGCGAAGCTTGCGGACTACACCCGTTGAGCTGTGCTTTCTTTTGTAACGCTTCAGTGCGCGTTCGATTGATTCACCTTCTTTTACATTAATTACGAGCATAGTAACACCTCCTTTCTTTGTGGGCTGCAAATGTAAGCGGATTTTCCTATTCCGAGATATAAAGTTTAAAAAAATCAATCTCTTCTTCATTCCACCAGCCCCACGTCTGAATTTCATCCCAATGGATTGAATCGAAAGATTCCCGATAGAAGGCAATCCGCTTCACTTGGTGATAATTGAACACCGGAATTTGCAATAGGCTATCAAAGGAACTTTGATTCAAAGACCAGTTGGGTGTTTGAGGCTGAATTACCATAATCTCGGTCCAATTTTCCTCCCATCGCCTGTCAAATGGAAAAGAATGTTTCAGCTGGTTCAGGGATCGAATGCTCCCCCATCGCTTCCGCTCCCGTAAAATAGCATGCGCTCCCCAAGACCCCACGCCAGGGATGGTCATTAAGGTTAAGCTGTCGGCTTCATTAATATCGATCTTCAAGTCAAGGGTACTTATCCTTTTCTTTGGAGGAGCTGCGTTTACGGAACGAGTATTTATTTCAGATGAAGATGATGGTGCCGGGTCAGCTGAAAAGTCAAACGTTCCAGATTGAACCCAAAATGAATCTATTCCGGGTAAGCCGCGAAGTTCTTCTTCATTCGTCACAGGCCAATGCCGTCTTCGTCGAAACTGGAAAGCACTTTGTGCCGCAGGAGATAGTGGTAATGTTGCAATGAACAACGAATCCATTCTATTGATATGGAGGGGCTTCAAATGTTCCGACCACCACAGGTCATAAAAATGCTGACGCTCTGAGATGGCACGTTCTTTTGGTAGGATCCAAATCATTCCAGCCATAATGGCAAAAAGCAATAGGGTCGCTGTTTGTTGCAACTGATGGAGCATGTCCTTGAGAAATGTTTCTCAATAAGATTGCTCTGCTTTCCTAGGGCTGCAAGAATTGTTAGAAAGTAATTGTTTTACCGAGGCACATTATCATTCTCACTGTAAGAGTCCGATTCAGGCTTGGCAGGTGATTTCAACACTTTTCTAAAAAAGTAAATGGTTGCACCGATAACGGTTCCTTGGGTAAGGATAATCATGATGAGGGCGGAAGTCGTCATAGTGATGCTTTTTGTTTACGTCTGTTGGATGCGACCTTAACCATTGCTACAAGTCCAAAGAAACATGCGAGCAGGAAGAATCGACTCATGTCTACATAGAACATGTTTGTCAGTTCCCCGTCGGCCATCCAATGTACGCCAGTATTGATATGGAAAATCTGATTGATTATACTATCATTTGCCCAAGGCCAACCTTGTCCACTCGTTAGCGAGGAAAATGCTGTGGACCAATCGGACAATTCACCATTTAATGGTTTGAACAGGGACGTCAAGAAAATAATTCCAATAAACGTGGGAGTTACGTATTTAATTATGGGGCGATAGATTCGAGGTACTCGCATGTCGGCACCATCGGTAATCTCTTTCCAACCTTTGTCCATTCCAAAAACCCACGCAAATAAAATAACCTCAGCTAGAGCGAAAATCACCAAGCTGACTGTACCGGTCCAGTAATCGTATTCATCGAAGACGCCTTTTTCAAAGAAAATAATTGTTGGCAAGCCCATCGCGAGTATGGCAATACCCAATAAGATCGCACTGCGGTTTTTACTCCAACCAAACTCATCTTGTACAAAGCCCATCCACGGAGTTCCCATGGCTAGTGATGACGTGATTCCAGCAAAGAAAAGAAGTCCAAACCATGAAACTCCAGCTATAACAGCGAGTACACTACCCCATTGATCAAATAAAAACGGCATCGTTTTAAAGGCCATCATAAAGCCGGCGTTATCTACTACCCAGTCTAATCCTAAATAACCTACGGCGATTGGAATAACCACGGCTGAACCCAATACAATTTCAACAAAACCGTTCATCCAACCCGCTGACATGGCATTCAGGGCAATATCATCCTTTTGTTTTAGGTAAGAACTGTAACAATGAATGGTCCCCATACCTACACTCAATGTGAAGAAAATCTGACCTGCTGCTGCGAGCCAAATTTTAGGGTTGGCCAGTGTGGTGAAATCAGGCTCCCAAAGGAAGTTGAGCCCGACGAATGTAGAACAGTCTGCACAGCGCCCCGTTGAGCCTGTGGTCCATGACATGATCGCTAAGAAGGCGCCGAAACCGATCAACAATGGCATTGCGATCTTAGCGACTTTCTCAATTCCTGCACTTAATCCACGGGACAAGATGTATATGTTAATGGTAAGCGTTACCAAAAACGCAAGTAATGCCCATACTGGAAAGTTGATGCCGCTGCCTAAATCAACATAGGAATTAAAGTACGTATCTAATTGTTCTAGATTCACGCCCAAGAAATCCCCCTTCAGTGACTTTAATGTATAGGTCAGGGTCCAACTCTCGATGTAGGTGTAATAGGCCATTACTCCCATATTCGTGAAAATCCCAAAGACACCGAAGTATTTCCAAAAGCGCTTGTGGGTCATGTTGTCCAAAATGAATGGCGTGCTGTGATCTCCGAATCGGCCACCAAAACGGCCCATTGCCCACTCCACCCACAATAAGGGAATACCCATGAGAAGGAAACTCACGAGGTACGGAATAATAAACGTTCCTCCCCCATTTTGTACAGCCTGTACTGGGAAACGCAAAAAGTTTCCAAGACCTACTGCGTTGCCGGCCATGGCTAGGATGAGACCGACTCTCGATCCCCAGGATTCATTTGATGTAGACATAGAACTTTTCGTTCAGAGTTGTAAGAAGACCGAAAATAGTGGAAAGCGCAGTACCTGACAAATATCAGTCTACAATCCTGCTTGCTTTGCGATAATTTCTAATGCTTGTTTAAAAGTATGTGGTGCATAGCCCAGTTCTTTACGGGCTTTGGATATATCAAATCCTGTAATAGGCGGTCGCTTAGCGGGTTGATTAAGGGTAGAACTATCGACTCGAGTCACCGTATCCATGGTTAACCCAAAATGCTCGGCGACCTGCGCGACCAACTCAAAAATGCTCATGTAATCTGGTCCAGAGATATTAAAAATGCCTTGAGCCCTCTGATCTGCAGCCAAAAGTGCGCCTTGGGCCAAATCTTCTGCTAGGGTAGGTGTTCTGAATTGATCATCGACGACACTAATCGGATCCCCTTTTTCAAGTGCTCCTTTTGCCCACAAAACAATATTGCTACGGCTTAAATCTTCGGCCATGCCAATGACCAATACAGTGCGAAGTATGCTATAATGTTCTAGTCCCTTCACAATACCTTCCGCCTCAAGTTTAGTCCATCCATAATGACTAACGGGGTTGGGAACGGCTTCTTCCTTATACGGGCCATCTTTTCCATCGAAAATGAAATCGGTACTAATATGAACCAGATGTGCTCCAACTTGCTGGGCTGCTTCTGCCATATTGCGCGTGCCCTCGACATTCATCAAGGTCGCTTGCTCCGGGTGCAACTCGCATTGGTCAACATGAGTCATTGCAGCACCATGAATAATAACATCTGGACAAAAGTTTCCTACAACCCGCATCACATCATCGCGATCGGTTATGTCCATTGACGCATAGGAAGCCGTTCCCATCCCATGGGTTCTGTTCCCACCGCGAGACGTTGCTAAGAATTCATGTTGGGGATATTGAGGAGTTGCAGCGCTTATCTTCTGACCTAAAAGGCCGTTAGAACCGGTGTAGAGAATCTTCATTAATGGGCTTTTGGGTAAAATTAAATGCTCTGTCCTGAGAACCAAGCGCGAAGCGCTTGTATTTGCTCATCGTTTCCAAGGACGTAAAGTTTTGAATGAGGGGCCAATTGCATTTCAGGTGATGGATTTACCGTCAATGCTCCTTGCTGGTCTACGTATCCTATGACTGTGCAACCCGTTGCTTGGCGAATCTGCAAGTCTTTAATATTCTTAGCTGGCATACTTGTTGGTAGTTCATCAACACCAATTTCCTCAATGTTCGTTGCACTGGAACCGCCTACGCTCAAATGATCGAGGAAATTCATCACTCCGGGATTCATTAAGTTGTGTGCCAAGTGTGCCCCGCCAACGAGGTTTGGACTGACCGTATAATCCGCACCAGCTGCCAGAAGTTTCTTCTCTGTACTTTCTGTATTTGCACGAGCGCCAATTTTCAATTTTGGATTGAGCTGACGCGCGCTAATCACAACAAACAAATTATCTGTGTCAGACGCCAAAGCGGCAATCAGGCTACTGGCCTTGGAAATATTCGCCTTTTCCAACACATCATCTAAAGTTGCATCGCCTTGGATTACAAGTGCATCGGCAATTTCTTTTTTATGACGTTCGACGCGTTCAGCATCTTGCTCTATGATAACAACTTGGGCCTTGTACGATAATAATCGGTCAACTACCTGTCTTCCATTGCGCCCAAGCCCGCAAACGATGACATGACCCGTTAGTTTTTCCACCTTACGTTCTAGTCTTTTAGTTTTAAGAAATTGCTGAACACTCCCGTCCAAGGCCATTTGCGCGACTAAACCGGCGCCAAAGGCGAAGGTACCAAAGCTACTCACGATCAGTGCGATTGTGAACCAGGTACCGGCGACGGAAAGAGGCTTGACCTCGTTGAACCCTACCGTACTTACAGTTTGTACGACCATGTAGAACGCCTCGAGCCAAGAATACGACTCGATGAAGCGATAGCCCGCGGTTCCGGCGAGGAGAATGAAGCCAAAAATGGCCAGTACTTTTCTAAGGCTATTGAATGGGTTGTTCATTGACCCTAAGGTAGGTCAAAAAATGCGCTTACAAAGGCATAAATGTGTAGCGATACACGATGTTCAGGTTGACCATATCAACCTTATTGATGGTCTGTCCCGCTGTTAATGGAGTACTACTCAATGGCACTTTGAGAACCAGGAGATTAAGCAGTTTGTGCTGCCCTCCTTTCCAGCTTTGAGCCCACCAAAGGTTCGTTTGCTGGTTGCTGGGCATACCGTATTTGTTGAATTTATAATCTGTAGGATCCGGGCGCATGTAAATTCCCGTACTCACGCCTCCAGAATGCTGTACGTTGTTTACGGCCCATTTGCCTTTTGCTCCGGCTACTATTGCCAAGGTTTTTCCCATACCCTCTTGACGTTCGCGGCTTTGAAAGGTCACTAAATCCTCTCGCCCCCATTCCCGTGGAAACATCAGTTTCCCGGCTCCATCGATGTATGAGGAAGCGGCATAATAGTCTATACCCCCCACTTTGTGAGAATACTTGATTCCAAAGTAATTGGATCGTTCCTGTTGAAAATAGGCCAAAAGTGGATCCGCGTTTCCTCCATTGCCCAATTGGAATTGTCGGATGTATTGCAAATGCCACAGGTGTTCGTTATGCGCAATGATTTCATTGAAGGCAACACTACCAAAGACATTCGGAACGAGGAATACCTCGGACTTAAATGTACCGTACCACTTTCCAAGTGCGTGGGTATGTTCGCCGGCGCCAAAAAACAAACCATAAGGCGCTTCTACATCTGTTTTGTCGTGTCGTGAACCGGCGGTATCTAAACCGGGATTGTATTGCGCAAGAGACTTGGCAACTGACTTAAACGAAGAGGTGCTGCGCGCCCCAACCATGGCGATCCAAGCAGCTTCCGCCTTAAAATTAGTCCATCGGTAACCGGCATTAACTCCGCTATAGGTTGACGGAATCATCCGCCCGTGTTCCATGTTTAGAAATGTACTTTCCAAAGCAAAGTTGCCCAGACCGACTCTTAATTTGTTCTTGTGATAAACCAATTCCGCAATCGAAGGCATGATCAGCGCCCTGCGTTCCGGTGCATCTACAGCAACCAACCCACTTTCATATCTAGAACTTTTCGCAGTCAAAGAATCCTTTTCAAATGGATTGCCTGCAGCCAAATAGGTCGCATAAATATCCAGATTCAAAGACCAAGCACCCTTGGTTGCGCGACCTAAATACTCTAATCCAAAGCTCTGCGCATAGAAATCCTGCAACTCGGGATAGGGCCCGAAAAGCCCATTTTGAGTGGACATGGTGAATGAAGTGAATCGAGCACCATGAGCTACTTTTAAAGATGTATTATCCTGGCCCCACAATAGTATTGGGAGCATTAGGGGTAGCAGGAATCGAATCATTATTTGCTCTTTTTCAGACCGTATTGTGCCTCATAGAACGCCGCAATCTCGCCGTAAGGCCCAAACTTGTGTTGTTCAGGTGAAAAATCATCTGCCCATGGACCATAAGGTGTGGACATTGGCTTGAGTTTGCGATCTGGGAAATCTGCTTCAGCGTTTTGCTTTAATGGACGGTCAAAACTATTGATGTAACCAGCAACATCAAAGGCCTCTTCATCGGTCAAAAGCGGTTCTTCAGCAGTGGTTCCGAGTGGCATGTTGCCCTTAATAAATTGTGCGGCTGTCAAGACACGGTGCATTCCTGCACCATGGTTGTACGAATCAGGGCCCCAAAGTGGTGGATAGGTGTATCCGTTGCTGCCGGGCTTGCGTTCGCCCTGCCCATCTTCTTTGTGACAAAGCTGGCAGTGCTGGATATAAACGTCTTTACCATGCTTTAAATCAACTGCACGGTCCGGGTATTTAACAGATACAAACTTATTTCCTGAAACCTTATTGCCTCTTGGCTTATCAGTGCTCAACCATTCCATATAAGCCACCATAGCAGCCATTTCTTCACTCTCTACAGGAAGAGGTTTGCCGTTCATCGAGCGTTGCATACACCCATTGATTCGTTCTTGGATGGTCCCATCTTTGTTCTCACGACTGCGGAACTGAGGGAATTGGCTAGGAACCGTTACAAAAGGCGCTGCGAAGGGCTTACCCCCACCGTCCAAGTGACAAGAAGAGCAATTCAAATTATTGCCCGCCATGGGATTGGAGCTATTGGGTCCAAGGTGATCTGCAGTTTCTGTAATGAGCTTACGACCCCATGCCACCTGTTCTGTAGTGGCTGGGTTAGTAAAGTCAACATCCTTGAAGATTTCGTAATCCCAAGGCACGTTTGGAGCCGCCTCCGCTACTGGAGCGTAGTTGGTTGGCTCGGGTAAATTTTTAGTAATGGTCCACAATGCGACGATGATCATTAGACCAAAAAAGAAGGTCAGCATCGCCTTCCCCATCCCACCGATGAGGTTGGCGAACTGAATTTTTCTATCGTCTGGAATCTTATTGAAGTCCATTTCTGAATTGTTAGTGAGGAAGTTTATCTCTCAAGAAACCGTATACAAAAGTTCCGAGGACAGCGCTGATCAATACCACGGCATATCCAGCATACCCAGCGCCGATGTTTACGACAATTGGTCCAGGACATGCGCCGCTTAGCGCCCAGCCTAGACCGAAGATGGTTCCACCAATGAGGTAGCGCCAAATGCTCCATGCCTTAGGTTGGAATACAATAGGTGCACCGGAGAAATCTTTCACCTGATTCTTTTTAATCCACCATACCATAGGAACACCTAGACCTACTGCAAGGCCAATGATTCCATACATGTGGAAGTCTTGGAAACGGAACATTTCCTGAATGCGGTACCAAGAGGCTGCTTCGCTCTTGAACATGATAATGCCGAAGAAAATCCCGGCTAATAAAAACTTAAGATTCTTCATGGCTTAGTAAATTAATGGGAATAAGAAATGCGTCATGGCCAATCCTCCGATGAAGAAGCCCACTACCGCTAATAAAGATGCAGGTTGCAAATCAGATAGTCCTGAGATTGCATGTCCACTGGTACATCCACCAGCATAACGAGCACCAAATCCAACCATGAAACCACCAGCGATAAGAATCCAAAGGTTGCTCATATTACTCAAAGCCTCCCAAGAAAATTGGCTTGCAGGGACAAATCCTTCTGGTGAATCAAAACCTAGCGCAGATAAATCTGCGATGGTTGCGTCCGAAATGGCTACGGTATAGCCTTCTGGAGAGAGGAAATTCATTGCGATATAACCGCCAATACCGGAACCGACCAAAAACATCAAGTTCCAGCTTTGTTCTTTCCAATTGAATTGAAAAAAGGGTGCGAACTTATCCGCACCACACATGGTACAAAGCGTTCTCAAATTGTTGGAAAAGCCAAAGCTCTTTCCAAAATACAGCATGATAAACATGACCAGCGCTATGAGGGCGCCGCTCACGTACCAAGGCCAAGGTTGCATAATCAAATCCATGATCAAAGTGTTAAGTTAAACGAGTTACAATCTCAGCGGTTAGGAGAGTATTAGTTTGACCACAAAAAGCCATACCCTTTCGGGCACAGCTTTTATGCGGTTTAGGTAGTATTAAAGTGTTGATGGACAAACGTAATCGGTCACATTCAATCCAGCCTCTTTTATGGCCTTGAAACCACCAGCGACATCAACCATGTTGTGGTATCCGCGTGCTTTCAAGATTGACGCTGCAATGACTGAGCGGTAACCACCGGCACAATGCACGTAGAAGGTACCTTCTTGAGGAACAGATGCCATCTGATCATTGAAGTAATCCAACTCAACATTAATTGCATCTACTACGTGCTCGCTCAAGTACTCGCCACTCTTACGAACATCAACGATGGTTGCACCTTCAATTCCTTTGAGTTCTTCTGCGGTTACTTGATCCAACGTATCGAAATCTTTCCCTGCAGCTTTCCAAGCATCAAAACCACCTTCGAGGAAACCAATCGAATTGTCGTATCCAACACGAGATAAACGTGTCACTACTTCTTCCTCGCGACCCGGCTCAGCGATGATAAGTATAGGTTGGTTGATGTCTAAGATCAACGCGCCTACCCACATTGCGAAACTACCATCGATGCCAATAAAGATAGATTGTGGAACGAAACCGTTAATGAAGGTTCCTTGGTGACGTGTATCGATAACCAATGCATCTGTTTCATTAGCTGCAGCTTCAAAAGCATCTGGAGATAGTGGACGAAGTCCTTTTTCCATTACTTTTTCTAAGCTTTCGTAACCCGTCTTGTTCATACGAACGTTTTCAGGGAAGTATGCAGGAGGAGCGCTCAATCCATCGGTTACCTCAGCAACGAATTCTTCAACGGTCATGTCCGCACGCAGGGCATAATTGGTTGCTTTCTGCTCGCCGATTGTACCCACAGTTTCTTTGCTCATGTTTTTACCACATGAAGAACCTGCACCGTGACCTGGGTATACGATTACATCGTCAGCCAATGTCATGATTTTAGTGCGCAAAGAATTGTACAACGTTGCTGCCAATTCCTCTTGAGTCATCGTAGCCGCTTTTTGCGCCAAATCTGGACGACCTACATCACCAAGGAACAGCGTATCCCCTGAGAAGATCGCGTGATCTTTGCCACTCTCGTCTTTCAATAAGTAGGTGGTGCTTTCCATGGTATGCCCTGGAGTGTGCAATACATGAATCTCAACATCACCAACTTTCAATACCTCACCGTCAGTGGCAACATGGCAATCAAATTTTGTGTTTGCTGTAGGTCCATATACGATGGTTGCACCGGTCTTTGCAGCGAGATCTAAATGACCTGAGACAAAGTCCGCGTGAAAGTGTGTCTCAAGAATGTATTTAATTTTCACGCCATCTTTTTCTGCGCGATCAATGTAAGGACCTACTTCACGAAGTGGGTCAATGATTACAGCTTCTCCATTCGAAGCGATGTAGTATGCACCTTGTGCCAAACATCCCGTGTAAATCTGTTCTACTGTCATGATTCTGGAATTTTATGTTCTTTCTCTCTGTTATTATAGTTGCTTTGCGATGATGTATACTGCCATAAGCAATACAAACCATCCAAATCCTTTTTTCAATTTCTTTCCGTCAATAAACTTGGACAAGTAAATCCCTATAAAGATACCAACTACGGCAATTGCAGTAACCGATAAAAGTAGGGTCCAATCAATAACTAAATCTGGTCGCTGTACATCCCCAATAAAACCAATCAAGCTCTTTGCCGCAATAATCAATAGTGATGTACCAACGGCTTTCTTCATTGGAATCTTCGCGAAAAGGACCAAAGCGGGAATGATTAAAAATCCGCCACCTGCGCCCACAATTCCTGTTAAGACACCTACAACAGCACCTTCAGCGATAATAGCAGGAACATTAAATTGTGGTTCAACCTCAGCAGCTTCCTCTTCACCATCCTTGCGCTTGTTTCTGATCATGCTTACCGACGCCGCCAACATGACCAATGCAAAGAAGACCATGATGGCAATATCCTTGGTAAGCACAAAGCTTCCAACGGTCATGATTTCGTTTGGAATAGCGGGCACCAAGAAGGCACGTGTTGCATAAACCGCAATAAAGGCTGGAATGGTAAAGACCACTGCCGTTTTATAGTTCACATTACCCATTGTCGCATTGCGAACGCCACCCACCAATGCAGTGGTTCCAACGATAAACAAAGAATAAGCAGTACTCAGCTCTGCCGGAATGCCAAAAAGGTAAACGAGCACAGGTACGGTAAGAATACTTCCACCACCACCTATGAGCCCAAGTGAGATTCCGATAAAAACTGATGCTACGTAACCAATAATGTCCATACTGTCCGATTTAGTTCCTCAAAGGTCGAGAAACTAAATTCAACCGAGTGTGACTCAGCGCACACTAGAACAATATGGCTTCCATTTCTTGCTGTAACTCAAGCGCAGCCTGACCTGCGGCCTTAGCAAAATCGGCGCCGTTACTTTGATATATAATTCCTCGTGTGCTATTTACAAGCACGCCGTAGTCATCGTTTGTGGCTTTTTCAAGAACATCTTTTAACGACCCTCCTTGTGCACCAACCCCGGGTACTAAAAAGAAAGATTCTGGAGCGGCGGCACGAACACGTTCTAAGTATTCTGTTTTCGTCGCACCCAAGACAAACATTAATTGGTCCGGTGTGGCCCATTCCTGAGCCTTGCGTACCACATTCTCAAACAGGGCCACACCATTGACATCCTCGATAAACTGGAAGTCAAAAGCCCCTTGATTTGAGGTCAAGGCTAATAAAATGACCCATTTGTCATCGAATTCCAAGAAAGGCGCTACACTATCCACCCCCATGTAAGGAGCAACCGTTACACTATCAAACTCAAAGGCATTGAAAAAGGCCTCTGCATACATTTTTGAAGTGTTACCAATATCTCCACGCTTTGCATCTGCGATAGTGAAGACTTCAGGATAATTTTGATTTAAGTAGTTGATGGTTTTCTCCAAGCTTTGCCAGCCCTTGACCCCATAACTCTCGTAAAACGCAATATTGGGTTTGTACGCAACTGCGTAATCCACCGTAGCATCTATAATCGCTTTATTAAAAGCAAAAATGGGGTCCGATTCCTTTAATAAGTGCGCTGGGATTTTTTTCAAATCTGTATCCAAACCAACGCATAACACGCTTCGCTTCTTCTTGATCTGTTCTACCAGTGCTGCCTTATTCATATTAATAGGTACTCCCCTCTTTTAACTTCTCCGCGTTCTCTGCCATGTGAAGTTCGTCAATAAATTTTTGAATATCCCCATTCATAACATCACCAAGATTGTAACTCGTTAAACCAATTCTATGGTCGGTCACCCTTCCTTGAGGATAATTATAGGTGCGAATCTTCGCAGAACGGTCTCCAGTGCTCACCATGGTTTTGCGCTGGGCCGCTTGTTCTTCTTGCTTTTTCTTAAACTCGAGATCATAGAGTCTTGAGCGCAATACCTTTAATGCCTGTTCAAAGTTTTTATGCTGTGAGCGCCCGTCTTGACATTCCACAACCAATCCGGTTGGCAAGTGGGTCAAACGAACGGCACTTTCGGTCTTATTCACGTGCTGACCACCCGCACCTTGTGAACGATAGGTGTCTTTCTTCACGTCTTTCATATCAAGATCCACATCTACATCTTCAGCCTCAGGTAAGACCACTACTGATGCTGCCGAGGTGTGCACACGACCTTGACTTTCTGTTGCAGGCACGCGCTGAACTCGGTGTACTCCACTTTCATACTTCAGAATACCATAAACGCCTTCACCACTAACCTCAAAGGCAACTTCCTTGAATCCGCCGGCGGTTCCTTCGTTCACGGTAATTACTTCCATTGCCCATTTGCGCTGCTCGCAATAGCGCTGGTACATACGAAATAGATCGCCCGCAAAAATGGCCCCTTCATCACCACCTGCACCTTGGCGAATCTCGACTAAGGCATTTTTATCGTCTTCAGGATCTCTTGGAATCAACAAAACCTTTATTTCCTCCAATAATGCCTCAAAAGCAGGCTCCAATTCATCAAGTTCCATCTTCGCCATTTCTTTGAAATCCGGGTCCGATTCTTCTCTTAAAACCGCCTTCGCTTCTGCTATACGGCTTTCCATTTCAATGAACTGCTCGCGCGCTTCCACCAAGGGTTTCAGGTTCTTATACTCCCTATTCAGCAATACATAACGCTTGCCATCCGAGATAATATCCGGTTGAATAATGAGATCGTTGACCTCATTGAATCGCTGAAATACGACGTTTAGTTTATCGAGCATTATTTGCTGTATTCAAAGGTTCCAAACTCACTGGAGATGGTCAGATGTTTGCCCGCTCGGGCTTCTACTCGGCCGACGATTTGCGCCGCCACGCCAAATGATTCCGAGATTGCGATGATCTTCTCTGCCAATTCCGGAGCTACATATAATTCCATGCGGTGGCCCATATTGAACACCTCATACATTTCCTTCCAATCGGTACCGCTTTCACCTTGTATCATTTTGAACAACGGCGGCACGGGGAACAGGTTATCTTTAATGACATGACCTTCCTCTAGGAAATGCAAAATCTTTGTTTGTGCACCACCTGAACAATGTACCATCCCGTCAATCTGGTCGCGGTATTTATCCAAAATCGCCTTAACGATCGGCGCATACGTGCGGGTAGGACTAAGCACAAGTTTACCCGCATCCAATGGTGTTTCCGTCGCTTCTGTTAAACTTTTTGATCCGGAGTAAACCAATTCTTGTGGGACTGCAGGATCAAAACTTTCAGGATATTTCGCAGCCAATTCTTTGCCAAATACATCATGGCGGGCACTGGTCAATCCATTGGAACCCATTCCACCGTTGTATTCGCTTTCATAGTTCGCTTGTCCGAAGCTCGCTAAGCCTACAATCACATTTCCTGGTTTGATATTGGCGTTATCAATTACGTCCGAGCGTTTCATGCGCGCTACTACGGTGCTATCCACAATAATCGTACGAACCAAATCACCAACGTCGGCAGTCTCCCCACCCGTGCTTAGGATGTTTACTCCAAATTTGTTGTATTCTTCTATGAGTTCCTCAGTTCCACCTATGATGGCTGCCAAAACCTCGCCAGTGATCAAACCTTTGTTGCGACCAATGGTCGAGCTCAGCATAATGTTCTCTGTCGCTCCTACACATAATAGGTCATCGATATTCATGATCAATGCGTCCTGAGCGATGCCTTTCCAAACACTTACATCACCAGTTTCCTTCCAATACATGTAGGCCAACGAACTCTTCGTTCCTGCACCATCCGCATGCATCACAAGGCAATGATCTTCACTACCGGTGAGGTAGTCCGGCACAATCTTACAAAAGGCCTTAGGGAACAAGCCCTTGTCAATATTCTTGATTGCGTTGTGTACGTCTTCTTTCTGGGCGCTAACGCCGCGACCTGCATAACGGTCCGATGATGGTGTATTCATGATGCAAAAATAAAGAGAAAGCGCGCACGGGAGACCCGTGCGCGCTTTCATTTATTCAATAACGACCTACTTAATTTGAATCCAAGATCCAATAATCAAATCAGTATCGTTTTTAAAATCATTTAGTTGTTTGATGTCTTTCGCACTAACCCCAACTTTCTTCGCAATGGTGTTAATCTTATCACCACGTTGAACTTGGTAATGGTTTTCGTCGAAATCTGAGTAATCGCCGTTCTTAGTCACTTTGATTACCATACCTGGCATAGGACGAGCACCGCGCAATCCACCGTTGAGATTTTTCAATTCAACCACGTTCATTCCATTGTCCATCGCGATTTTGCCTAGCGAACGGTCTTTAGGACCTAAAACTAACGTTTGACCAATTGGATTTTCATCCTTTTTAGTCTTGGCAGTAGCTCCTGGAGCCGCACCTTCTTGAGCAGCCTCTCCAGCACTTGGTACATAATCATCGCTGAGTACCTTGAAATCCGTACGACGGTTGATTTGGTTGGCAACTTCTTGCTCCGCTGCCGCAAGGCGTTTAATAAAGGTCTCCGATAATTTATCGCCTGATTTGAATAAGTCATTTCCAAGCCCAGCGTAATTCTGAGGAATTTCAAAAGGTTCTCCCTCACCCATACCTACGGCAGTCAAACGCTCAGCAGGAATTCCTTTCTCAATCAGGTAATCTACACAGCTTTGTGCACGTTTTTGAGAAAGTACTTGGTTCTTTTCGTCGGTATCACGGTAATCCGTGTGTGAACGCAATCCGATGGTAATGGTTGGGTTACGCTGTAGAATATTGTATACCGTATCTAGCGCAACTTTACTTTCTTCACGCAAATCCCATTTCGCCAAATCGAAGAAAACGTTTGGAAGTACAATCGGAATCTCGATTGGATCCATCTCCAATTTCAACGAATACGATTTAACGTAGGCGCGTTCTTCTTTAATAGGACTGTAATCACTTAGGGCCAAACCCTTTGTGCTTACATCACCTACGGCAGTCAAGAAACGCTTGCGGCTTAAGTTCAGCTTGTAGCTTTTATCTTCCTCAAGATTGCCTCGGTCAATGCTAAAGCGACCGTTGGCATCCGTCGTGATGGTGAAAGAATTACCTTCTTTATCGCTAACCTCAATGGTCACTTCGCTCAGCGCTTTGCCATTTTTTGAACTTACTACGGTACCCGCAACTTCAAATTCTTTGGACCATTCAGTGACGTGCCAGATATCGTGTTCACCACGTGTTCCCTTACGATTGGAAATCACGAAACCTTTTTCAGTAGTCTTTCCAGGAACCCAGCGAAGGGCAATATCGTCAGCCTCCGAATTAACAGGGCTGAGCATGTTTTCAACATCGCCTACTGGCATGCCGTTTTCGTCCAATTTCACTCGGAAACAGTCGAATCCACCCATGCCCACATGGCCGTTTGATGAAAAATACAAGTACCCATCGCCGTGAGCGTATGGATACAACTCATCACCACGCGTATTAATATTCAAATTAGTGGGAGCATTCCATTGACGCGCTCTTCTATCGTACGTGGTCATATAGATGTCCTTACCTCCTTTTCCTCCGTTGATTTCACCCGCGAAGTAAAGTGTATTATCATCCGGACTCAATGCTGGGTGACCGACTGATGCTCCACTATCAAGAGCAATAACAACAGGCTCTGGGTTCGCCCAATCTTGACCTACCAGTTGTGTCGTGTAGATAGCACATCCCAATTTGACGTTCTTTACCTTCATACACTTCGTAAAGTACATCGTCTTCCCGCGTGAATCGAACGTCACTACTCCTTCGTGGTCTTTCGTGTTGATGACATCGCTCATCGCCTCGAGTTCACCCCACTTAATTTCATCGTTTGCGTTAGCCTCTTGGCCTCTCTTCTTTTTCTTCTTTGCGCGTTCACCCTCGATTACATAGATATCGGAAAAGCGTTGGCCTAGCCACCCGTCTTCTTTACGTCCAGTAGCATCATCGCGCATGGATGAAATCATTAATGTCAAATCTTCTTTGCCACGCTTCCCGGCATAGGCTATCGCATAATCTGATTTCTTAGAGTTCAAGTCCTTTGCATTATCTAAAGCAAATAGTGATCCTTGTACAATCCAATTTGCAGCCTTTTGACAAGATTCTATTCCCTTGTCAGCACGTGCGTCGGAAGGAACTAACTTTTTGTATTCTTCGTAGGCTACTATGGCATCTTCATAAGCGCCTTCACACTGAAGCATTTCTGCATATCCCAACAAAGCAGTAGGACCGTAACCCATTTTATCTGCCCGTTGATAATAGCTCGATGCCCGCTTGCATTCTCCCGTAAAGCGGTAACATTCCGCCATATTGAAGGCAATACGTTGCTTCTCTTCTCTTGATTTCTCTTTGGACAACGCTTTCGAATACACCTCTAATGCGACAGTGTATTCTTTTGCGTCAAAATATTCGTCTGCCTTTACTGTAAGCTTATGCGGTTCTATTTCAACCTCTTCTACCACGGCATCTTGAGCGATGACTGCGATAGGTAAACAAGCCAGGATAAAGGTCCAGTTACGTAAGATGCGTTTTTGCATTGGAAACGTTTCTCTAGTGTTTAAGCGTCCCCCAATATAGTCAAAAACAAAAAAGAAACCCCGCGACGGCGGGGTTTCTCTCAATTGAATTTTAAAAAAACGCAAATTACCTAGTGAATAGCATTTCGCGGAACTTAGGCAACGGCCATTGTTCATCGTCAATCATCAACTCAAGCTTATCACTTTCGTATCGAATGATATCAAAATAAGGCTTCACGTTGTCGTAGTAAGCAATGGCTTTTTCACGAACATCGTCCATTGCATTTGCCTTTTTACGTTCTTGAATCATGGCTTCTTTTGAAGCTAGAATTTTAGAGATACGAGCACTGATGTCTTTGATCATTTCCAATTGCTCTTTTGCAACGCTATTGAAGGTTTCAGCATCCATGATTTCTTTTAGGCGCTGTACGTTGTCGATAAGCGTATTTTGGTATTTGATCGCTGTTGGCACAATGTGATTACCCGCTAGATCACCCAAAACTCGGCTCTCAATCTGGATTCTCATGAAGTATGATTCCAATAAGATATCATGGCGTGCCTCTGCCTCTCTTTTCGACATTACGCCCATGGATTCGAACAAACCGAGGCTCTGCTCACTTACGTACGCATCAAGTGCACGTGGCGTAGAAGGCTCGTTCTTTAGGCCGCGCTTAGCAGCTTCTTCCTTCCAAGCATCACCGTATCCATCACCTTCGAAGCGGATGGCTTTACTTTCAGTGATATAGCGCTTCAACACGCTAAAGATTGCTTCGTCTTTCTTCAAACCGTCTTTGTCAATCAGCGCGTCAACATCCGCTTTGAAATCAATCAATTGTTCAGCCATTGCTGTATTCAAAACAGTCATTGGCTGTGCACAGTTAGATGCCGAACCTGCTGCACGCAACTCAAATTTGTTTCCTGTAAAGGCAAACGGAGAAGTACGGTTACGGTCTGTATTGTCTAGTAATACATCCGGAATTTTACCTACTACGTTTAATTTGAGGTCAGTCTTCTCTTCAGGCGTCATTTTGCCACCTTCAATGTTTTCCAATTGATCCAAAACAGCACTCAACTGCTGACCAATAAAGACTGAAATAATTGCTGGAGGTGCTTCATTTGCGCCCAAACGGTGCTCGTTCCCTGCTGAACCGATCGACGCGCGAATCAAATCTGCGTGGCGATAAACGGCCTTAATGCTATTGATAAAGAACGTCAAGAACATCAAGTTGCTCATTGGTGTAGAACCTGGAGCCAATAGGTTTACTCCGGTATCAGTTGCCAACGACCAGTTGTTGTGCTTACCCGAACCGTTGATGTTAGCGAATGGCTTTTCGTGCAACAATACACGGAAGTTGTGACGACGCGCAACTTTCTCCATCAAGTCCATGAACAAAGAGTTGTGGTCTACAGCTACGTTAGCTTCCTCAAATACAGGTGCGAATTCGTATTGCGCAGGTGCCACCTCGTTGTGACGTGTTTTAACTGGAATACCTAGGACACGGCTTTCATATTCCAATTCTTTCATGAATTCGATTGCACGCTCTGGAATAGAACCAAAGTAGTGATCGTCTAACTGCTGCCCTTTCGCTGGCGCATGTCCCACCAAGGCACGACCTGCCAAGGCCAAGTCTGGACGAGCATTGAAATATGCTTCATCAACCAAGAAATATTCTTGCTCCCAGCCTAATGTTGCAGTCACCTTCGACACATTCTTGTCAAAGTATTTACAAACGGCTGTAGCAGCATTGTCAACGGCTTGTAAAGCACGCAATAATGGAGTTTTGTAATCCAATGCTTCCCCAGTGTAGGAAACAAACACAGTAGGAATACAAAGCGTAGTACCAAATACAAATGCAGGTGATGTAGGATCCCATGCTGTGTATCCTCGAGCTTCGAAAGTATTACGGATCCCACCATTCGGGAAAGATGATGCATCTGGCTCTTGCTGAACTAACATGCCTCCTGAGAATTTTTCCATCGCCTCACCATTTCCGGTTGGCTCGAAGAAAGAGTCGTGCTTTTCAGCAGTAGTACCGGTTAACGGTTGGAACCAGTGGGTGTAGTGCGTCGCTCCTAGGTTCAACGCCCAAGCCTTCATGCCTGATGCTACTTGATCCGCCATATTACGGCTGATCTTAGTACCGTTGTCCATTGCATCGATAACCGCCTTATAGGCTTCTGAGGTCATGTACTCGCGCATTGCTTTTCTATTGAATACGCGTTCACCGAAGTATTCTGAAACGCGAGTTCCAGGTGCTTCGAAGTTCTTAGGCTTGCGCCCCATTGTTTCTTCTAATGCTAGAAATCTAACCGTTGGCATGTGTCAAATAATTTAATTCTGCAAAAGTACCCCTAATTTTTTAGGGGTGCAATATTAAATTACTAACCATTGTGAATATCTACCCCTAAATCACCAGGGTGTATATGAATGCAATATAGACAAGGAGCAGCAACACCCCCTCAAACCGATCCAATCGGTCTTTCGTAAACACCATCATTAAAGGAATGAGAAGGATTGAAAGCAATACGCTCACCCAAAAATCATAATTGAATAACGCCGGGTCGTTCAGTTTTATCGGGTGGATAATTGCCGTAAAACCAAGTACACTGAGGATGTTAAAAATATTAGAACCAATAATATTCCCAATGGCGATGTCCGATTCTCCTTTCCTTGCAGCTGCCATACTTGCCGCCAGTTCGGGAACACTGGTTCCAAATGCAACCAATGTAACTGAAACGAATCGTTCACTTAAGCCCAAGACGGAAGCTGCATCTGCAATACCACTAACAAACCACAATGCACCCACGCGCAACGCGATGGCACCAGCGATAAGGTATAATGCTCCTTGCCACATAGGCATAGCCACTGCATCAATATCCTCACCTACGTGTGATTGACGGTTCTTCCTAGCACCACGAATCTTTATCACATTGTACCCAATGAGCATTGCTACGAAAAGCAAGCCACTGAAAAGGTTGATTTCACCGATATAAAGAACGACGCCTAGTAATGCATTCGCTACTAAGAGAAAGATCCAATCTTTTTGATAGGTCAATCGGACGGCCGACATTTTAAAGATGAGGGCTGTAAGCCCAAGAATCAAACCAATGTTTGCAATGTTTGAACCGATGACATTACCCAAGGCGATATCGCTCTTGTTCTGCAATGCTGCAACTACACTAACGATAAGTTCTGGAGCACTAGTAGCAAATGCAACGAGGGTAAGACCTATGACTACTTTGCTCACCTGAAATCTTAAAGCGAGTCCAACGCTTCCTTTTACCAAGAACTCCCCTCCTAGTAAGAGAAGTGCAAATCCTAAGATGAGCCAAAGAGCGGTCACAACTTTGTTCCTCGTTTGATCGTATCGGTTACTTCCTTGAACGCATCTCGTCCTTCTTGAACCGTTTTCTTCACCTCAGTAAGACCCTGATCCTCTGCGCCATCTAAAATTTCGCGCTTTATATCGTTAGTCGCGTGACGCACTTGCTTGATAATCTTGGCGGCAGAACGCGCCATGGTCGGAATTTGGTTGGGTCCAAAAAGCAATAAAAAAATCAAGGCGATAATGATAAATTCGCCGCCACTGACATTGAGTAAAAGGAAGGGTGCAACCATGGAACAAAAGTACATTAAAAAAGCCCCGCTGCGTGAGCAGCGGGGCTTTGGACTTTTAAAATTTTTCGGACTTACTTGTCCTCTTTCTTCGAAGCATCGAACATCACCGGCGTAGCGATGAAGAGTGAACTGTAGGTACCTACAATCACACCCAATAGCAATGCAAACATGAATCCGCGGATTACTTCACCACCGAACAAGAAGATTACAAGAAGTACAAAGAAGGTGGTCAAAGAGGTGTTGAACGTACGGCTCAAGGTCTGATTCAATGACTTGTTTACACCTTCTAAGAAGTTGCCTTTGCGTGACCCCATGTTTTCACGGATACGGTCAAATACAACCACTGTATCATTCAACGAGTAACCAATTACGGTCAAAATAGCCGCGATAAAGGCTTGGTCAACTTCCAATTGGAAAGGCAAAACACCGTCCAAAATGGAGAAGAGACCCAGTACGAACAATACGTCGTGCACCAAGGCAACTACAGCACCCAACGAGAACTGCCACTTGCGGAATCGGCCCAAGATGTACAGGAAGACAACAATCAAAGAGAAGATGATGCTGTATACCGCACCGGTCTTGATGTCATCAGCAATTGTTGGACCTACTACACGTGAGCCCACAAGACCAATGGCCTCTTCTGTATCATCAGTGAAGAAGTCTTCACGTGCAATTTCTTCTGTAAAGAAGCTGCTTACACCTGCATACAACTTGTTTTCAATGTCCTCATCAACTGCAGTACCTGATTCTCCAATACGGTAGTTGGTTGTTATAATAACTTGATTCGACTCACCTAAAGTCTTAACGATAGGTGTGTACGTATTGCCATCCGCATCAACGAGTTGCTCACCCAATGAAGCTGCTACCTCGCTTACTTCTACCGGCTGGTCAAAACGAACTTGGAACGAGCGACCACCCTCGAAATCTACACCAAGGTTCAATCCTTTTGTAAATAATGAGAACAAACCGATAGCAATAACAACAGCACTTACGCCATATGCGATTTTGCGCTTACGCAAGAAGTCAAAGTTGACATTTGTGTACCAGTTGGCAGTAGTCTTAGTTGAGAAATTCACCTCTTTTTTGCCGTCCAGGCGACGCTCAAAAATGATGCGAGAGATGAACAATGCAGAGAACAATGAGGTAAGGATACCAATGATCAGCGTTGTTGCGAAACCACGGATAGGACCTGTACCGAATGCTGCCAATATGATACCTACGATCAATGTCGTAACGTTGGCATCGATGATGGCACTGTTTGAATTTCTGTAACCGTCAACGATAGCAGCACGAAGCCCTTTACCTAGACGCAACTCTTCACGAATACGCTCGAAAATAATTACGTTAGCATCAACCGCCATACCGATGGTCAATACGATACCCGCCATACCTGGAAGGGTAAGCACAGCACGCAAACTTGCCAACACACCAAAGATGAAGAACATGTTCACTAAAAGTGCAACGTTAGCAACCATACCTGCACCGCTGTAGTAGAAGTACATGTAGATCAACACCAACAACAATGCAATTGCGAATGAATTAATCGAATCCGAAATTGCCTCTTTACCCAAAGAAGGACCTACGACATCTGCTTGGATAATACGAGCTGGAGCATCGAGCTTACCGGCACGTAAAATATTCGCTAAATCTTTAGACTCTTCTTGGGAGAAGTTACCTGTAATCTGAGTACGGCCGCCCGCAATTTCATTTTGAACTTGTGGGTAAGAGTACACGTAGTTATCGAGTACGACTGCAACTGAACGCTTAGGGTTCTGCGCTGCAGCATCTGCAGTCAAACGTTGCCATTTCTGTGCACCCGAGCCATTCATGGCCATGGTTACAATGTTTCTATTGTATTCATCCAAATCTGGACGAGCATCAACGATGACAGAACCATCCAGTTCTGGCTCGTTATCGCGATTGCCTTTAATCGCCAAAAGCATGATGATATCAGATTCTGGCTCAGGCTTATTGTTCCATAAGAATTTCGCACCGCGCAACTCTGTATTCAACAATTGAGTAATCTCTGGACGACCTAATAGCGCATTCACTTTCGCTGTATCACGAATCAAAGCGTAACCAACGCGTGGCCCTTCAAGAGGCATGCCTGTTTCACTAACCCATGGACGGAATACTTCGAACAACGGATTGTTTGTATTCATCACGTCTGTAGAATCGGCAACTTCAGTTGCAGTACTATCATTGCTGCCTTCGATACTTAAATCATTCAAGTCCATTGCTGGCTCTTCGTCTGCAGCAGCTGGCTTTTCAGCCTCCACGATGTCACGAAGTTTTTCATTGGCAGCAACCAAGAAAGGAAGCACCTCTGAACCCTCGTACATGTTCCAAAACTGAAGTTCGGCTGTACTTTGAAGTAGTTTCTTAACACGTGCTGGATCCTTAACCCCCGGCAATTCAACTAAGATACGTCCAGTACCCTCAAGGCGTTGAATATTTGGCTGTGTCGTACCAAACTGGTCAATACGAGCACGCAACACTGTGAAGACGTTCGCGATAGCCGCTTCCACATCTCTGCGGATTTCAGCCTGAATGACTTCATTTGAAGCGTTGAATCCAACTTTCTCCGTCATTTCCGGCGTTCCAAACAAACTGGCATCGCTCAATACACGACCACCACCTGTTTCTGCGCTCAATGCATCAAACTCAGCAAAGAAAGTGTTGAGGTAATTGTTCTGTCCTTCACTCTGTGCAGCATCTGTATTTGCTAACGCTTGCACAAATAGTGGGTCTTGCGAATTGGCAACTTGTCCTTTCAGCACGTCTTTAACGCTGACTTCCAAGATCACGTTCATACCTCCTTTGAGGTCGAGACCAAGGTTCATTTCGTTCTTCTTGACTTCCGCATAAGTAAATCCAAGTATCGGATAAACTTCTTGCGCCATCATGCTGTCCAAATACGCCGTTTTTACATTGGCATCCCCTGCGGAAAATGCATCCGCGTCACTTTCTACGCCGTTCGCAACCCATGTAAAAGAAAGCTGGTAGAGTGAAGCCAGTCCTAGAGCGATTGCGAAAGCAGTAATTAATCCTTTGTTCTGCATCCTAAATTGGATTATTTCTATTTTTCAATAACGCGCAAATATAGGTAAGTCATAGTGCCTAACCTAACAGTTTTTGTCAAGAGGACACACTATCTTAGCCTTATGCATAACCTGATGACCAAAATTGCCTTTTTCGCAGCTGCACTTCTATGTGGGATTGCAACTTCAGCACAACCAATTACGAATCGGTTGAATTTTGATTGGACTGCAGGGCCTACTGTCTTAACTGGTGCAGATACAGTAACTTATCCTTTTATGGGCGGTGCCGACCTTCCGCAATGGTCGAAGGTTGATTTGAATTTAGACGGCACTGAAGATTTAGCTGTTTTCGATCGCCAAGGAAACCGATGGATCACCTTTTTAGCAGAAAACAATACTTGGATTGCAGCACCCGAATACGCTCAAACCTTACCAGAAGTCGAATATTGGGGGCTATTTAGAGATTTCAATTGCGATGGCAAGAAGGATTTATTTGCCTTTGTTTTAGGAGGAATTGGGGTATGGGAAAATACCAGCACCACGGACAGCCTTTCGTTCACTTGGGCTTTGCCAGGAAGTTATTTAACCACCAACGCAGGAGGAACCAGTACCAATCTCTATAATTTCAGCAGTGACATTCCGGCAATAACCGATATTGACGACGATGGCGATTTGGACATTTTAACCTTTGGTCAACGTTCAACTATTGAGTGGCACGAGGGCTTAAGCCAGTGCGGCCTGGACTTCTCGATGAACACAACCTGTTGGGGGCGATTTGAAGAAAATCTTTCCACGAATAATCTTACCCTGAATGGCTGCGCTGGAGTACAGAAAATGGAAATCGCAGGAAAAAACACGGGCTCTATGCACGCTGGATCTAGCGTATTGGTTTTAAATCTCAACGGAGATACATTGAAAGACGTGCTCATCGGTGATGTAAGCTTCACTAACCTGGTCGCTGCCTACAACGGCGGACACATGGATAGTGCTTTCATGGTTAGCAAGGATACCCTGTATCCATTGACCAATCCTACAAACATTCGATACTTCCCAGCTCCATTCTACGAGGACTTGAACTTTGATGGCACACCCGATCTAATTGTGAGTCCTAACCTCAATGGATCCATTAATACGCGTAATGCGTGGTTTTATCAAAATACGGGTTCGGTCAACAACCCCTCATGGGCATCGCCCGACTCTGCATTCTTAGTAGATGGAATGCTGGATTTGGGTTCCGCAGCGAAACCGGCCTTAGTTGACCTCGATTTTGACGGTGATTATGATCTAGTCGTAGGTTCCATGGGCAAGTATCAAGGCCCGAGCACCTATAAAAGTAAGCTCGTTTACTACAAGAATATCGGCACCAATACGAATGCAAAATTTGAATTGGCCAATTCCGATTTCGCCAATGCTGGATTCAACAACCTCGGCGAGGAACTCTGTCCCACCTTTGCTGATTTGGACGCCGATCTCGATCCTGATATGATTATTGGTGCAAAAAACGGCCTTCTCTACTACTACGAGAATACGGGTTCGTTTTTGAGTCATAGCTTCACCTACAGAGGAGCTATTCAAAGTATAGACGTCGGCAATCACGCCACCCCTTATCTAGGTGATATCGATGGGGACGGAACGGTCGACCTTCTCATTGGTAATGAAGCCGGAACAATAGCGTATTACAAGAAAACAGGAAGCTGGCCCAACCTTTTTACATTGGAAGCCGCACCATGGGCAGGTGTCGACATGAGTTCATTAACAGCTCCTAGCGGGTATTCCGCACCTGCTATAATTTATGGGGCGGATACCACTTTATTTATCGGATCAGAAGATCTTGGTGTTGTTCAAAAGGATTCGTTGGATATTATCTTCAACGGCGCGGCATCTGTGGATATCGTACTTGGAGGTGGAACACAAGCCTCCAACGGCCGGATCGAAACGCCGTTTGGCGGGTCCAAGCGAAATGGACGTACTCAAATCATATTCACCAAAGATGAATTGATTACTGCGGGTGGCCGATTCGGTCAGATCGAAACCATAGGATTCGAAATTGGCAACAACAACAGTCTTTACATCACACAAGGATTCAATATTAGCATTAAACACATCTCGGACACGGCTCAGAGCACCTTCCAAGACCAAGATTTCACCGAAGTATACTCTGGCATCCGAGTGATGACCACCGGCTGGAATGATATTCCTCTAGACATTCCTTTTACCTGGAATGGGGTCGACCATATACTTGTCGAAGTCTGTTTCTCAAAGCACGCACAAACAGGAGATATCCCGGTTGTTCTCCAAAGCACTCCTTTCCATGCCATGCACTATGGCGATGTTAGCAGCTGGAACGGCATCACCAATAACGGTTGTGCTATGCCTTATGGCGGTAAACTTAAATTACGTCCCAACATGCGCTTTAACCTCGTGCCAACGCTGCGCGATATCGATGCACATTTCACTCATGCTGGAAAAAGATTGCATCCAGCAGTGGCCGATTTAAATGCCGACGGCTATCCCGATGTAATTCTTGGAA